>Ga0187766_10000289_pt1 | contig 27767 bp, 20 predicted proteins | sample 0216_QUI02_MP05__4_FD_132971 | JGI IMG/M metagenome (GOLD analysis project Ga0187766, IMG submission 132971) | Tropical peat soil microbial communities from peatlands in Department of Meta, Colombia - 0216_QUI02_MP05_20_MG | ecosystem: Environmental > Terrestrial > Soil > Wetlands > Peat ... | reverse complement strand
TGCCAGCCCCCGGGGGATCGGCGTGGGTAGATTCCGCTGAATTCGTCGGCGAGGCCGACTGATCCGGCGGGCATCGACGCGCGCGGCTCGGACCGCCGCGGCACCTTCAGCCGCGGGTCGCCGCCAACGAGGTACGCAGAACCGGGAGCGAAGCCGCTGAACCCCACTCGCCACGGGGTGGCGGTGTGAGCGTTGATCACCTGCGTGATGGTAAGACCGGTACGGTCGGCGACCTCGGCGAGATCCGCGCCGTCGTAGACCACGTCGACCACCACGTCGACGCAGCCGTCCGTCGGAGCGGTGGGTAGTGCGTCGGGGGCGACCTGCAACTTACGCAGCCGCTGGCGGGTGACTCCCTGGTAGCGGGGGCTATCCAGCTTCACCAGCACTGTGCGGGGACCCGGGACGATGTCGAGCACACCGGGAAAGGCCGCCGCGCGCAGCGCGGCCGTCCACGCCAATACGTCAGCGGTACTGTCGAACTGCAGCAGCAGCGCCTGGTCGCCGTAGTCGAGAACGGTAGCGGCCACCCTGAAATCCATTGCCACGCTCATTACTCGACGGTAACTCCGGGTCCTGGCGGCGGCGAGAGATTTTCGAGCTCTGCCAGAGGTGCCTTAGCAAACGCTCAGACGTTGACGGGACAACCAAGGCTTGCGGCGTTTGACGACCACGGTCGCAGCTATCAGGAGCCGAGGATTTTGCCGATCAACGGGGGCAGCTCGTCGGCCACCAGTGGGTAGCTCAGTGGTGAGGCGAAGGCGATCGCTCCGGCCTGATCGGTGGTGGTGAATATGTTGCGTGCGCGCAGAGCCGCCACGTCCGGGTTGGCCAGCAGCGCCTGTTGGTCATCTGGGCTGTCGGTCGTCCAGATCAGCACGTCGGCGACATCGAGCACGCCTCGGATGTGGTCGGGCGGAATGAAGGCGCGGTAATCGACGGCGAAAGAGTTGATGCTGTCGGGGACAACCAGACCCATCTCGGTTAGGAATTCCGTTCGCCAGCCCGGCATGGTTGCGACCACATTGCCCTGGTCGAGCCTGCCCTGCAGCAGCAGCACCTTCTTGGCTTTGAATTGCGGATTCTTCTGGCCGACAGCCTTGAACTTCTCGTCGACAGCGTCGATCAGCGACTTCATCTGGGCGGCCTGGAACACCGCCTGGCCGATCGCGGTGGCCTGGTCCTTCCACGGCTCGAAGAACGCGTCGCCGTCCGACTGCGGGAGGGTCGGGGCGATCGCCGACAGCTTCTGATAGGTGTCGGCGTCCACGCCGGCGTTGGTGGCCACGATCAGGTCGGGTTTCAGACCGGCGATCTGGTCGACCGGAATGCCGTTGTCCAGGTTCAAGACAACCGGGTGCGCCCCTCCGAGCTTGGGCCGCGCCCACGGCCACACCGCGAACGGCTGGTCACCGAACCAGTTGGTCACCGCGATCGGAACGACGCCCACCGCGAGCAGGTCGTCTTGCCCGGTGTACCCGGCGCTGACCACCCGTTTGGGCGGCGCCGGGATGGTGGTCTCACCGAAGACGTGTCTAATCGTCACCGGCCCACCGCCGGGTGTGCCGGTTGCCGGTTTGCGGGACGAGCAAGAAGCCCCTGAGAGCCCAGTGGCGAGCAGGCCCGCCGCCGCGGCAGCGCGCAAGAATCCGCGCCGACTCCGACGCTCGGGCACCGCGGGAGACCTCACGTCAGTGGCATGCCGGCGTCGAGGAAGTCCAGGGCGCGGTACACCGCGTCCACAGCGCCCGGCGCGCGGTCGAAAGCGGCCATCATGGCGCCGGTCAGCGCACCTGCGAAGACTCGGACTTCGAAATCGTTTGCGTCACGGCCGATTCGGCAGGCCATCGCCTCGGAGATCACAGTGATGGTGCGCAAGTACTCGTCGTACATGGCGGCCTTGAGTTCGGGTATCGAGAAGATCAGCCGCTGGCGGGTGTGCTCGAATTCCCACTGCTCCTCGGACATGCCGGCGATGGTGGTCTCGTAGGCCCGGCGGAAAGCCTGGGTCGGCGAGAGCTCGGGCGGCTGTGCTGCGAAGCCTTCCAATATCGCTGGGTCCAGGTCGTCGGCGAGCAATACCGATTCCTTCGACGGGAAGTACCGGAAGAAGGTGCTCGGCGATACTTCGGCGGCCTCGGCGATCTGCTCGACGGTGGTGGCGGCGTAACCGTTTTCGTCGATCAGCCGGAACGCCTCCCGCCTAATGGCTTGGCGGGTCTTGATCTTCTTGCGCTCCCGCAAACCGAGGGCTTGGTCAGTCGCCTGCATGCCGCAATTCTCCCGCATCGCTGCCGGGCTGGCGTTCATTGGTGCCCGTATCCGCCGCCGCCGGGGGTGTGGATCTCCAGGATGTCACCGGGGTACACCTCGGCCGAGTCGCAGCCGGCGAGTTCGATGACGGCGCCATCCGCGCGGCGCACCAGGTTGCGGCCCAGCGCACCGGGTGCACCACCGGCCATCCCGTATGGGGGGACACGCCGGTGCTGTGACAGCGTGCTGACCGTCATCGGCTCACGGAACCGCAGCCGCCGCACCGCGCCGTCCCCGCCGCGCCACCGGCCGTCGCCGCCGCTGCCGCGGCGGATCGCGAAGCTGTCGACCAGCACCGGGTATCGCCACTCCAGCACTTCGGGGTCGGTCAGCCGGGAGTTGGTCATGTGGGTCTGCACCACAGACATGCCGTCGTAGCCCGGCCCCGCGCCGGATCCGGAGGCGACGGTCTCGTAGTACTGGCGGCGCTCGTTGCCGAACGTCACGTTGTTCATCGTCCCGGAGCCCTCGGCCTGGACTCCGAGCGCCGCGTAGAGGGCACCGGTGATGGACTGCGACGTCTCCACGTTGCCGGCCACGACCGCGGCCGGGTAAACCGGCGCGAGCATGCAGCCCGGGGGGATGAGCACCCGCAGCGGTTTGAGGCATCCGCCGTTGAGCGGGATGTCGTCGTCGACCAGGGTCCGGAACACGTACAGCACCGCGGCCATCACCACCGACGACGGCGCGTTGAAGTTGGTCGTCAGCTGAGGGGAGGTCCCGGTGAAGTCGATCGTGGCCGCACGCCTGTCCCGGTCCACCGCGACACGGACCGTGATGATCGCGCCACTGTCCATCTCGTACGCGTACTCGCCATCCCCCAGGGCGTCGATGACCCGCCGGACCGCTTCCTCGGCGTTGTCCTGGACGTGGCGCATGTAGGCCTGCACCACCTCCAGCCCGAAGTGGTCGATCATCTTGCGGACCTCCTCGATGCCCTTCTCGGTGGCGGCAATCTGGGCGCGCAGGTCCGCCAGGTTGGTTTCCGGGTCGCGGGACGGGTAGGCCGCGCTGGTGAGCAGCCGCCGGGTCTCGGCTTCTCGGAAGCGGCCATGCTCCACCAGCAGCCAGTTGTCGAACAGCACGCCTTCCTCGTTCACCTCCCGGCTGTGCGCCGGCATCGAGCCGGGACTAATCCCACCGATCTCGGCGTGGTGACCGCGGGCGGCGACGAAGAACAGCAGCCGCTCGCCGCCCCCGAAGACCGGCGTGACGACGGTGACATCGGGCAGGTGGGTGCCACCGTGGTAAGGGTCGTTGATCGCGTAGACGTCATCAGGTTTCATCCGGCCCGTGTTGCGGCCGATGATCTCCTGGACGGCCGCTCCCATCGAACCCAGGTGTACCGGGATGTGCGGCGCGTTGGCGACGAGGTTGCCTGCGGGGTCGAACAGGGCGCACGAGAAGTCAAGGCGCTCTTTGATGTTCACTGACTGGGCTGTTGCCTCCAGGCGTACCCCCATCTGCTCGGCGATCGACATGAACAGGTTGCTGAAGATCTCCAGCATCACCGGGTCGGCCTGGGTGCCGACCTCGTCCGTGGTGCGGGCACGCACGCGCTCCAGCACCAGGTGCCCCAGCGTCGTCTCCTGGGCCCGCCAACCGTCGTCGACCACCGTGGTCGCGTTGGCCTCAGCGATGATCGCCGGCCCGGTGACCGTATCGCCGGGGCCGAGCCGCTCGCGACGAAACAGCGGCGCCCGGCGCCAGGCCCCCTGCGTATACATGCCGACGGTGTCCACCGGCCCCGACGACGGGCCGTCCGAACGCGACGTCTTCTCGAGGGCGTTCAGATCGAACTGGTCGGTGAGGCCCACGGCCTCCACGGAGACCGCCTCGACCACGACCGGACGGTCCATGAGGAAGGAGTAGGTGCGCCGGTAGCTCGCCTCGAACTCGGCGACCATCGTGTCCAGATCGGCCAGTCCGACCTGGACCGCGGTGTCGGTGCCCTCGTAGCGCAGGTGTGCCTGGCGGGTGACGCGGATCCGCTCGCCGGGCACATCCTCCGTCATCAGCCGGGCGCGCGTGGTTTTCTCTAGTTCGGCGGCGACCTGGCGCAGCCGCCCCGTCGCCTCCGGGGAAAGAACGCACTCGACCGACTGCTCACGCATCGCGGTGGTGTCGGCGAGCCCGATGCCTAACGCGGACAGCACCCCCGCCATGGGCGGGATCAGGACCGTGCGGATGCCCAGGGAATCAGCCACCGCGCAGGCGTGCTGGCCGCCGGCGCCGCCGAACGTGGTCAGCACGTACTCGGTGGCGTCACGGCCTTTTTGCACCGTGATGCGTTTGACCGCATTGGCCATGTTGGCGACCGCGATCCGCAAATACCCCTCGGCGACCTGCTCGGGAGTACGGTCGTCGCCGGTGTGGGCGGTGATCTGGCGGGCAAGGTCGGCGAACCGCCGCCGCACGATTTCGGCGTCCAGCGGCTGCTCGCCGCCGGGCCCGAAGACGGCGGGGAAATGATCGGGCTGGATGCGGCCCAGCATGACGTTGGCGTCGGTGACGGTCAGTGGCCCGCTGGCCCGGTAGCAGGCCGGACCGGGATCGGCGCCCGCCGAGTCGGGGCCCACCCGGTAGCGGGTGCCGTCGAAGTGCAGGATCGACCCGCCGCCGGCGGCGATGGTGTGGATGTCGAGCATCGGCGCCCGCAGCCGCACCCCCGCGACCTGGGTGTTGAAGACTCGCTCGTACTCCCCGGCGTAGTGCGACACGTCGGTGGACGTGCCGCCCATGTCAAAGCCGATGGTTTTGTCGAATCCGGCCAGGGCCGACATGCGGACCATGCCGACGATGCCGCCGGCCGGGCCGGACAGGATCGCGTCCTTGCCGCGGAAGTGGCCGGCCTCGGCCAGCCCGCCGTTGGATTGCATGAACATCAGCCGCACTCCGGGCAGTTCGCAGGCCACCTGCCCGATGTAGCGGCGCAGGATCGGCGAGAGGTAGGCGTCGACGACGGTGGTGTCACCCCGGGAGACCAGCTTCATCAGCGGACTGACCTCGGAGGACAGCGAGATCTGGGGAAAGCCGACCTGCTTGGCGACCTTGCCGACGGCCTGCTCGTGAGCCGGGTGCAAGTGGCTGTGCAGACACACGACGGCCACCGCGCGGATCCCGTCGTCGTACGCCGCTTGCAATTCGCAGGCCAGCTTGCCCAGGTCAGGGGCCCGCAGCACGGTGCCGTCGGCGGTGATCCGTTCGTCGACCTCGATGACGCGTTCGTGCAAGAGGTCTGGCAGGACGATGTTGCGGCTGAAGATGTGCGGCCGATTCTGGTAGCCGATCCGCAGCGCATCCCCGAACCCCCGGGTCATGACCAGCACCGTGCGGGCTCCTTTGCGCTCCAGCAGCGCGTTGGTCGCCACCGTGGTGCCCATCCGCACCGCCTCGATCCGCTCAGCAGGGATCGGATCATCTGCGGCCAGGCCAAGCAGCGCGCGGATACCCGCCACCGCCGCGTCGGCATAGCGCGAGGGGTTGTCCGAGAGCAGCTTGTGCGTCACCAGACGCCCGTCCGGCCGGCGGGCGATGATATCGGTGAACGTGCCGCCCCGGTCGACCCAAAACTGCCACTTCCCGGCCACCCGATGCTCCTAACCCATCGGCCACGGGCTGTAGTCGGCGATCAGCTCCTCCTGCGGCGGGCGCTGGTCGGCCGGCACATGCTGCAGGTTGACGCGGATCCGGTACCAGATGGAGCTCGGCCCGCGCATGCCGTCGACCAGGACGTCGGCCGGTTGCAGCCGATCGGCCACGGCGGGGTAACGCTCGCGCCAGGTGTCCAACGCGGCCATCGCCTCGTCCCTGGTTTTGGTGCGGGCAATCTCGATGAGCGGCATCGCCGAGACCCGCCTGCCGTCGCGACTCCTCCCCGCTCCTTTCGGCGGCTTTTCGGCGGGACCCAGCTCTTCGGCCAGCGCGAGCAGCCGGTCGAGACTGCCCGCAGCGTCGTCCATACCAGCCCAGGGGTCCCCGATGTCGGCGAACCGGTCAGGCACGCTGGCCACGGTGAACGTCTCCGGGCGGCAGTCGGCGACCTCATCCCAGTGCAGCGGTGTCGAGACTCGGGCGTCGGGGGTGGCCCGCACCGAGTAGGCCGAGGCGACCGTGCGGTCTTTCGCGTTCTGATTGAAGTCGACGAACACCCCCTGACGCTCCTCCTTCCACCAGCGGCTGGTTGCCAGGTCGGGCACCCGCCGCTCGACTTCGCGCGCAACGGTCTGGGCGGCCATCCGCACTTGCCGGAACGGCCAGCGCGGCACGAGACGCGCATAGACATGGAAGCCGCGCGACCCGGATGTCTTCGGCCACGCGGTCAGCCCGTGATCCGCTAGCACCTCGCGCGCCACCAGCGCGACGTCGACGATCTGGCGCCACTCCACCCCTGGCATCGGGTCCAGGTCGACCCGCAGTTCGTCGGGATGGTCGAGGTCGTCAGCGAGCACCGGATGGGGGTTGAGGTCGATGCAGCCCAGGTTGATCACCCACGCCAGTCCGGCGGCGTTGTGGATGACGGCCTCCTTGGCCGACGTGCCCGATGCGTAGCGCAATTCGGCCACGTCGACCCAATCGGGCCGCTTCGCGGGCGCACGCTTCTGGAATATCGCCTCTTCTGCGATGCCGTTCACAAAACGTTTCAGGATCATCGGACGTCCGGAAACGCCGCGCAGGGCACCGTCGGCGACGTTCAGGTAGTAGCGGATCAAGTCGAGCTTGGTGTAGTCCGGTCTGCCGTTGTCACCGGGAAAGATCACCTTGTCCGGATGGGTGATTCCGACCTGGCGTCCGGCCACCTCCAGTGACAGCGGACCGGCCATGCGGTTCATGGTAATTTTCCCGGCCGTACTGCGACGTGCGTCACATATTGTGAGGTTATGCCTAACCTCATCGGCCTCCCCGGGCAGGCCGCGGCCAAGCTCCAGCAGTACGCCGACCGTGGCTTGGCCGAACTGCATTACCTCCGCAAGATCATCGAATCAGGCGCGTTCGGACTGCAGCCGCCACATAACTACGCCGCGATGGCAGCGGATTTCTGGAGATGGGGCGAGATCGGCATGCTGCCGGCGCTCAACGCCAGGCGCACCCCCGACCGTGCGGCGATCATCGACGACGAGGGCACGTTCACCTACAAAGAGCTCGACGAGGCCGCCAACGCGGTCGCCCACGGTCTGCTCGAGAAGGGTGTGCGCGGCGGCGACGGTGTCGCGATCCTGGCCCGCAACCACCGCTGGTTTGTCATCGCGAACTACGGCTGCGCGCGCGCGGGTGCTCGCATCATCCTGCTCAACAGCGAGTTCTCCGGCCCCCAGATCAAAGAAGTCGCCGAGCGCGAAGGCGCCAAACTGATCATCTACGACGAGGAGTACGCCGCCGCGGTGAGCAAAGCCGACCCGCCGCTGGGCAAGTTGCGGGCGCTCGGGGTCAACCCGGACTCAGACGAGCCGTCGGGCAGCACCGACGAGATTCTCGCCGACCTGATCGACCGCAGCAGCAGCGCGCCGGCGCCCAAGCCCAGCAAGCACTCATCGATCATCATTCTGACCAGCGGCACCACCGGCACCCCCAAGGGCGCGAATCGTCGCACCCCGCCAACCCTGGCTCCCATCGGCGGCATCTTGGCCCACGTCCCGTTCAAGGCCGGTGAGGTGACGTCGCTCCCGGCGCCGATGTTCCACGCCCTGGGCTTTCTGCACGCCACCATCGCGATGTTCCTGGGCTCGACGCTGCTGCTACACCGCCGGTTCAAGCCGGCCACCGTGCTGGAAGACATCGAAAAGCACAAGGCGACGGCGGTCGTCGTGGTCCCGGTGATGCTCTCGCGCATGGTCGACGCCATGGAAAAGATGGAGACCAAGCCCGATCTGTCGAGCCTGCGGATCGTGTTCGTCTCGGGTTCGGCGCTGGGTGCCGACCTGGCCGAGCGAGCGCTGAAGGACCTCGGCCCCGTCGTCTACAACATGTACGGCTCGACCGAGGTCTCGTTCGCCACCATCGCCGGGCCCAAGGAGTTGGAATTCAACTCGTCGACGGTCGGGCCCGTCGTCAAGGGTGTGAAGGTCAAGATTTTCGACGACAACGGTAACGAGGTGCCGCAGGGGCAGGTCGGGCGGATCTTCGTCGGCACCACCTTCCCGTTCGCCGGATACACCGGCGGCGGCGGCAAGCAGATCATCGACGGCCTGCTGTCGTCGGGCGACGTCGGCTACTTCGACGAGCATGGGCTGCTCTACGTCAGCGGCCGCGACGACGAGATGATCGTCTCCGGTGGCGAGAACGTCTTCCCCGCCGAGGTCGAGGACCTGATCAGCGGGCACCCCGACGTGGTGGAGGCCACCGCGATCGGCGTCGAGGACAAGGAGTGGGGTGCGCGGCTGCGCGCATTCGTCGTCAAGAAACCGGACGCCGCCCTCGACGCGGACGCCATCAAGACCTACGTGCGTGAACACCTGGCGCGCTACAAGGTGCCGCGGGACGTGATCTTCCTCGACGAGCTGCCGCGCAACCCGACCGGCAAGATCCTCAAACGCGAGCTGCGCGACATCGAACCCTGATCGTGTGGGGTGGGCCGCTTAGTCGCCGAATCCGGTTGCGCCGTCGAGTTGTTCGCGCAGGATGTCGAGTTGTCCGGCGTGGCGGGCGGTCTCCTCGATCAAGTGCACGTAGATCCAGCGCAACGACACCCGTCCTAGCCGGACATGCGGTACCACATGATCGAGCTGATACTGCGCTGCGATCTGTCGAGACTCCTCGCACTGCCGTTGATACTCGTTCACCAGTGCCGTGAGTGACTCCTCCGGGAGGAACTCGAACTCCCACGAACGCTCATGCGCGCGGCGGTTGTCACCGGCACGGTTGTGCAACAGCTGACGAAACCAGCCGTACTCCACCCAGCGCAGGTGTTTGATCAGCCCGCCCACCGTCGTCTGCGAGCTGACGAGCCGACGTCTGGCGTTGGTATCGGACAAACCGGCGACCTTGTGTACCACAATGTCTCGGTAATCGTCTAGGAACGACTCCAGCGTGGCGCGCTCGCCGACAGGTTCTTGCTCGCGACGACGGTGCACATGGGCTTCGGCCATGAGGGCGAAGCTAGCAGCTGCCAAGCTATCCACCGAGGCAGCTTCGGCAGCGTCGTCGAACTGGTCACAGCCATCGAGAGATACATCCACGGACACAGCCGTGACGAGCAGCTGCCGGACACCGCTGATCGACCCGCAATTCGCGGCGACGTCGGTCCGCGCCCGCCCATCGACGCACCATGCCCCGTTCGTGGCGTCAGCGCCGGGCCTGGATGCTGCGTATGACCTGGGCGGAGAGTTTCGGGTCGCCCAGGAGTTGGTCGATGAGTGCGGTAAGGACCTCTTGTCCGGTGGCGCGGGCAAGTCCGAGGTGGAGTCAGTGATAGGAGACGGCGTGCCTCGGGCGTAGCGCTCCAGGTGCCCAATGGTGGGGCGGAGCACCCGTAGGCCGGCGACGATGCGGTCCGGGACGGCCCGAGGTGGGGTACCGCCCGCTTGCGGGAGAGAGTCGGGCAATCAGGGTATAGCCCGTCGTCGGTCATGAGTTGCCGGTGCAGCTCGGCATGGATTTGCTTGCAGACCAACATTGCTTGCTCGAGGCTTGAAGCGGTCGCGATGCCGCGCGGCTGATCGCTTGGAACCACCGCGCCCGTCCCGTCATGTGGACCAACACCGCCGACGAGATCAAAACACCAGGGTCGTCGTCGGACGAAAACCACAGTCGAGGAGTGGATTTCGCCGAGACGGCGCGCCTTTATTCCGCCGAGTCGTTAAGGGTCGCGGGGCAGGCCCAGCAGCCGTTCGGCGATGATGTTGAGCTGTACCTCCGACGTGCCGCCGTAGATAGTGGTGGCCCGGCTGGCCAGCAGGTACTCGCCCCACTTGCCGGGCAGCTGCTCAGGGTCGCCGATCGCGGCGTCGGTGCCGAAGGTGGACACCGCGAACTCGGCGTAGCCCTGGGCGGTGCGCATCGACAACAGCTTGGAGATCGCCGCTGACGGCATGGCGTCTCCGCCGGCCAGCGTCAACAGCGTGGAGCACAGGTTGAGCAGCTTGGCGGCGTGGCCCTCGGCGATCAACTGCCCGGCCCGGTTCTGCGCGATCTGGTCGAATTGCCCGTCGCGCACGAACTCCACAAGCTCGTCGAGGGTAGCCAAAAACGGTGCCTCGCTGCTGCCGATCGATACCCGTTCGGCGGTCAGCGTGTTGCGGCTGACCTCCCAACCCCGGTTCACCTCACCGAGTACCAGCTCGTCGGGCACGAACACGTCGTCGATGAAGACCGTGTTGAACATCTCGCCGCCGGTGAGCTCACGCAGCGGCCGAACCTGCATGCCTTCGCTTTTCATGTCCAGCAGGAAGTAGGTGATGCCATTGTGTTTCGGTGCGTTTGGGTCCGTCCGGGCCAGCAGCGCACCCCAGTGCGAGAACTGCGCGGCGGTGGTCCAGATCTTCTGCCCGGTGATGCGCCAGCCGCCGTCGGCCCTGGTTGCCTTCGTGGTCAGCCCGGCCAGGTCCGATCCGGCGCCCGGCTCGGAAAACAGCTGACACCAAAATATTTCGCCGCGGAATGTCGGTGGCAGGAACCGTTGCTTCTGCTCCTCGGTGCCAAACGCCACGATCGACGGGACGATCCACGACGCGATACCGATCTGCGGCCGCTTCACCCGACCGGTGGTGAACTCTTGGGCGATGATGATCTGCTCCACGGGGCTGGCCGCTTGGCCCCACGGCTTGGGCAGATACGGCAGCACCCATCCGCCTTCGGCGATGGCGACCTTGCGTTGGTCACGCGGCATCGCCTTCAGCGCGGCGACCTCGGCGCGGATCTCGGCGCGCAGTTTCTCGGTGTCGGGGTCTAAGTCGATGTCCACTTTGCGCATGCCCGTGCTCGTCGCGGTGTCCACCACCCGCTGCGGGTACTCGGAGCTGCGGCCGAAGGATCCGGCCAGCATCAGCGCACGGCGGTAGTAGACGTTCGTGTCGTTTTCCCAGGTGAAGCCGATGCCGCCATGCACCTGAATGCAATCCTGAGCGCAACGCTGTGCGGCCGCCGGTGCCAACGTCGCCGCCACGGCAGCAGCGAACTCCACCGCGGAAGCGGCAGTGTCCCAGCCATTTTGGCTGGCCTCGTCGATCGCTCGGGCGGCGTCCCAGACCGCGGCGGTGGCCCGCTCGGTGTCGGCGATCATCTCCGCGCACTTATGCTTCACGGCCTGGAACTGGCCGATGGGCCGGCCGAACTGTTCACGGATCTTGGCGTAGGCCGACGCGGTATCGGTGGCCCACCGGGCGACGCCGACGGCCTCCGCGGACAGCAGCGTGGACATCAGCGCATGCGCAGCGGTCGTGCTCAGGTTGCTCAAGACCGCGTCATCGCCGACCTCCACGGCGTTGGTCCGCACATGCGCGATCGGTCGCAGCGGATCGATGCTTTTGACGGGTTCGATCTCAAGCTGCTCGGCGCGCAACACCACCCATTCTTCGCCGCTGTCGATCACGACCGGCAGCACTAGCACCGACGCCTGCGCCGCCGCGGGAACAGCCCGGAGTTCGCCGCGGATCACGAGCAGCGTGTCGCCGTGGCGAGTCGCGGTCAGCCCCGAATCCCGCGCATAGGCGGCGATGGCTGCGCCGGAAGCCAGCTCGGCGAGCACCTTGGCGTCGGGGTCGTGCGCCGAGATGAGCGCACTGGCGATCGCCGACGGCACGAACGGGCCGGGCACCGCACCGTAGCCGAATTCGGCCAGCACCACGGCCAATTCGAGGATGCCGAATCCCTGGCCACCGACGGATTCGGCCAGGTGCACGCCCTGCAGACCTTGGTCGGCGGCCGCCTGCCAGTACGGCGGGGGATTGTCGATCGGGGTTTCCATCGCCGCATGCAAGACCTCCGACGGCGCGACCCGTGCCACCAGGGACCGCACCGAATCGGCCAGCTGTTGATGCTCAGGAGTTATCGCGATAGGCATCGCCGTGCCTTTCGTTAGCGCCTTCCCTAAGGCGTTCGGCCAATCCTCAATCTAATAACCGGTCGGTTGGTTGACCACATGGGCTAGTTGCTCCCCGTCGCGCAGCCGACGGCGGTTGGCGATCGCCTCGTCAGGTCGCGCCGGACCATTGGATTAAGTATCAGGTGACGTGCGGGGTGAGCACCACGTTGTCCAGGCGCAGCAGCGGGTTGTCGGGGGCCACCGGCTCGACGGCGAAACGCCCAGTCCCGCGGCGGCCAGCCGGCCGGTGCCCAGCGCATCGCGGTCGAGCAGATGGTGCGTGGCAGCTGTCAACGGTACGTGCGGCGACACGATGTCGCTGGCGGCCAGCAGCTCGGGCAGCGGCCGCCAGCCGGGCAGCCCGTCATCGCGGGTGCTGGTGTGCACGAGGTCGGCACCCATCGCCTCGTCAGCGGCGCACCATCGGATGTCTAGCCAACCCGCTTCGCGCAATGAAATCAAGCACCTTGTCGCCGGGACGAAATGGGCGAGAACCCTCAGCGCCACCGCTTGGCGATCCACTTGGCGATCGTGTCGGCCTGCTCGCTGCGCGCGCCCGGGGTGGTGAAGTAGTGGTCGGTGTCGAAGGCGACCCGCGTTTTGTCGGTGCTTGCCAGCGCGTCATAAATGCGTTGCGCGTCGGACGGAAAGACCCCGGTGTCGGCCTCGGCGTTGATCACCAGCGCCGGGCAGGTGATGCGGGCCAGATGCGGCTCGGCCCGGGTCTGCGCCACGCGCAGGCTCCACATGGCAAGCCAGTTGCGCAGGGTGCAGGCCGCGGCGATGCCGTGTGCGGAGCGGTTGGCCCTGGCCGGGACGCCGGCATAGCACATGTTGGGCTGACGTTTGGTCGGCTCGATGCTGGGATCGACCATGCGCGGATCGGCCCAGGTCCGCATCACGGCGAACGGGCGGTCGGAAAACCCTGCGGCGCGAACACGTTTCAGCTCTCTTTCGGCCCAGTCGGTGATGGCGTGGTTGCGCGCGACTTGCGCCGACCGGTAGCGGGTAAGGAACTCCGGCGAGTACGGCGGGCCGTTGTGCTCATTGAACAGGTCGAGGTCGGGATCGGTGGCGACCGGGTCGTTTTCGTCGACGACGGCGGCGTCCATCCAGGCGGTCAGCACATCGGGGCGCCCGGGATGAGCGGCGCTGGCGACGTAGCCGTCCGCGGGCAGCAGCTCCGTTAGCCCGGCCGCCGGTCGCATACCCGCCAGCGGAGTCACGTTCGGGTCGACCGCCTGCGACTGATAGGCGGCCATCAGCGAGCCCCCACCGGAATTACCCAGCAGCACAACCGTTTCCACGCCCTGCACTTTACGCAGCCAGCGCACCCCGACACCGATGTCAACCAGCGCGTGGTCGAGCAGGAAGCTGCTTTCGAAACCGCGAAAGCGAGTGTTCCAGCCCAGGAATCCGATTCCTCGGGTGGCCACGTAATCGGCGAGATAGTGCTCGGAGAAGTCGACCTGGTAGTGAGTGGCGATCACCCCCACCTTGGGCTTGCGTCCTACGCTGCGATAATAGAGCCCCTGGCACGGGTGACCGCCGGCGCCGGCGCGCCGCGCGGTTGGCGACGGCAGCCCGACGAACTCACGGATAACCCCCAGCGTTCCCATGTCAGCGGACCTCCTGGCAGTAGATCGCTCGATAGAAGATGTTGGCCAAAGTCTCGATGCAGGCCTGATCGTCGGGATCACCAGCCGCCGGGTTCGAACGGGGCCCGCTGAGCTGGATGTAGCAGAATTGGTTGAACATCGCCACGATCGCCTCCGCGATCAGCTGCGGGTTATCACCGGCGCAGTAACCCTCGGCCTGGGCACGTTTGACCATATCGGTGATGAAAGAGATGGGAATCGCGCACAACTCAACCCAATACTGCGCGAAGTCGTCGCTGATCATCGCCAACTGCGACGCGCTGATCATCTCGGCAAGTCGGTTGCGATAGGTGTACCAGTGAGCGGCGGCGGCCTCGTAGGCGCGCTCGCGATTGGACAGGCCATGCCGGGTCACCGTCGGCGCCCGCTGGTGGGCTTCGTCGCGGAACCGCAACGCCCACTGACGGACCATTGCCTCTTTGGAGTCGTAGTAGTTGTAAAACGATACCGTCGAGCGGCCCGCCTCGGCGGCGATATCGGCGATGGTCGTCGCCAGGATGCCTTTGCGGGCAATGACCGCCCGGGCGGCGGCGTCGATCGCGGCCTGCGTCCGCCGACCCCGGTGCGTCGGCAACTCCGCGCGTCGGCTGGGCTGCTCGGACACGGTCGACACCTCGGCGGCTCCTTCCGTTGCGGCCCCCCCGGAACGCCACGACCCCTGGAACGGACCTGAACCTGATGTTAGGTTCAGGTTCAGATCTTGACCAGGGATGCGCCCGGGGACCGATGGGAGCCGCGAGATGATCAAGCCGCACAACACCAACCCCGAGTTCGAGCTCAGCGGGATCAACCATGTCGCGCTGGTGTGTTCGGACATGGCGCGCACCGTGGACTTCTACAGCAACGTCCTTGGCATGCCGTTGATCAAATCGCTCGATCTGCCCGACGGCCAGGGACAGCATTTCTTCTTCGACGCCGGCAACGGCGACTGTGTCGCGTTCTTCTGGTTCGCCGATGCGCCGGATCGGTTGCCGGGCGTCTCGTCACCGGCTGCCATCCCGGGCATCGGGGACATCATCAGCGCAGTGAGCACTATGAACCACTTGGCATTTCACGTCCCGGCCGAGAAATTCGACTCCTACCGGCAGCGGCTCAAGGACAAGGGGGTGCGGGTCGGCCCGGTACTCAACCACGACGAGAGCGAGAGGCAAGTCTCACCGACGGTGCATCCCGGTGTCTACGTGCGTTCGTTCTACTTCCAGGACCCCGACGGCATCACACTGGAATTCGCGTGCTGGACAAAGGAATTCACTGAGAACGACGCACGAGCCGTACCGCGCACGGCGGCCGACCGCCGCGTTCCTGCTGCTCACTAGTGTTCTGGTCAACCGCTATTCCCGGTACAGATTCGGGTCGGCGAGTTCGTCGAGCAGCGCCGCCAGCTGATCGACGAGCTGATCAGCACTGAGTCGCACCTCGCCGGCCAGCCAGGCGCTGAGAGTTTGCCCGACGCCGCCAACCACGAAATGCGCTGCCGCCCTAGTCCGGTCGTTTTCGGGCACCCGCAGGGCGCTCTGGACGTGCTGGCCTGAGAGCATCGCGAATAGCGCGGTGGATTCGACACGCTTGCGCACCACCACGGCGTTCGCCAGGTGCGCGCCGAATAGCAGGCGACCGATCCGGGCGTCACCCGTGATCGTCCGCACAATGTTGGCCATCCCCGCGCGGGTCGGCTCGTGGACCGGTACCGCGGCCACCGCGGCCTGGGTGGTGGCGGCCGGATCGGCGGCCACCCAGTCGAAGACCGCGCTGACGAACTCATCCTTGTTGGCGAAATTTTCGTAGAAGTAGCGGACAGCCAGGCCAGCCCGACGGCAGATGCCGCGAACGGTCAGCTCGGGGGCGTCCCGCCGGTCTGCCCCCAGCAGATCCAGGCCGGCGCCCAGCAGTCGGTTTCGGCGCACCGCCAGCCGCTCGGCGGCCTTGACACCACGGTATGGCCGCACACTCGAGGTCTGGACGGCAGCCATGGGCACCATCTTGACCCCGACACCAGCCAATCGGCGATGTTCACGTTTTCAGCAGTGGTGGGCAGTAGCGGCCTGGGCGGTAGCGGCGTCGAACAACGCGCGCACGGTTGTGTAGATCTGCTGGGCAGCATCGTCGATGGTGCTCATGGGTTGCAGCAGATGGCTGAGCGTCAAGCGGACGTCGACTTCGACGATCGACTTCAACCGCCGGTCGATTGGATCCGGGAGATCGTAGAACTCACGGACAGCCGTCGCGATCGCATCGATGGCACCGGCCAGGACCGGTCTCGGTCCCACGGTCAATAGCGGAATCAGGCCGGTCTCCGCGTCACGCGCGCGGGTCAAAGTCGCTTTGACCAGGGAGTCGTCGGCGCCGGCGCGCAGGGTGAAGGCTGCACCGGCCGCGAGGCCGGCGGCCACGTCGTCGGGGTGGTCCCGCATAGCCGAAATGACCCCGGTGATGAATCGGTTGGTCTCCCGTTCGACTAGGGCCTCGCCCAGTGCCTGTTTCGCGCCGATCTCCTTGTACAGCACTTGTCGGCTGATGCCGACCGTGGCGGCAATGCGCGACATATTTACCGCCCGCCAGCCCTCCGCACAGACGAGCGCATAAGCCGCATCCAAGACTCGGTCGCGCAGCAACTGGCGGACCTCGGCCTGAAAGTTCGGCGCGTCCGACATACCTCAGAAGATATATGACAGACAGGGCAGCAATGTCGCAATTGACACATTTGTGGCTCTGCTGTGTAGAATCCGTACAACATCAGGCGAGTTGTATCGGGAGCCGGTCGCGAGCCAATCGGGATGATGCCGTCGTCGAGCAGCGGGTGCGCCGCGAGCGAGAATGCGCCGTGTGGGACGCCATCGGCGGCCGGCAGGGCGCGCCACGACGGCGTTGATCGGCGCGGGATGGCCGGATCCGCCACACAGCACCTGGGAACCGAGGCCAGAGTGCAGTGAGGTGTCCACGGACCGAGTTGGCGCGGCGGGCCCCGTGGCAAGCCGCGATCTACGTCAACGTGGACGGGAATCTGGTCAGGGATGCGGTGGCCCACTTGTCCGACCGGCACCGCGCCGTGATCTACCGGTCCTACTACCTCGGACGGACGACGACGCAGATCGCGGCCGAGCTCAAAACCGATGACGACGTCGTCAAGGACGACCTACACCACGCATTGCACGCGTTGCGCATGACTCTGGAGAGCGTGGTCGACAGGCCCTTGCAGTAGGGGTTGTGCGACCGCTTTCGCCCACTCAGTCGAAGTGGTTGCCGGAGGACTCCGAACCCGCGCAGCGGGGTGTGCCTATCCGGACAGTGCCCGAGATGTGTAAAGACATCGTACATTCTTGATAATGATTCTCACGTTCAGTATGCTCGGGCATCCGGGGGAAAACTCGCCAGCCTAGGAGTGCTGTCATGACGTTGCGCGTCGTTCCCGAAGGCCTAGCCGCTGCCAGCGCGGGTATCGAAGCGTTGACCGCCCGCCTGGCGGCCGCGCATGCCGGGGCCGCCCCGCTGATCACGGCGGTGGCACCGCCGGCGGTGGATCCGGTTTCGCTGCAGAGCGCGGCCGGGTTCAGCGTTCGCGGCGGCGAGCATGCGGCGTTGGCGGCCCAGGGTGTCGAAGAGCTCGGTCGCTCCGGTGTCGGAGTGGGCGAATCGGGCACCAGTTACGCGACCGGTGACGCCGCGGCGGCGGCCTCGTATCTGGGCGGCTGATAGTGACGGCGCCGGTGTGGATGGCGTTCCCGCCTGAGGTGCACTCGGCGTTGCTCAGTAGCGGCCCGGGGCCGGGGTCGTTGCTGGCGGCCGCCGGGGCGTGGAACTCGTTGAGCACCGAATACGCGTCGGTGGCAGACGAACTCACCGCGCTGTTGGGGGCGGTGCAGGCCGGAGCGTGGGAGGGCCGGAGCGCGGAGTCGTATGTGGGCGCGAATGTGCCGTATCTGGCGTGGTTGATGCAGGCCAGCGCCGACAGCGCGGCAACGGCCGCCCAGCATGAGACAGTGGCCGCTGCCTACACCACCGCGTTGGCGGCCATGCCGACGCTGGCCGAGCTGGCCGCCAACCACGCCATTCACACGGTGCTGGTGGCGACCAATTTCTTCGGGATCAACACCATCCCGATCGCGCTCAACGAGGCCGACTATGTGCGGATGTGGATTCAGGCCGCCACCACGATGAGCATCTATCAAGCGGTCTCCAGCACGGCGGTGGCGTCGACGCCGCAGACCGACCCAGCGCCGCCAATCCTGAAATCCAACGCGCAAACCCAGGACCCACCCCAGTCCTCGACGGTTACGACTTCACCGAACCCCTCCATCGCGACGGCCATCTCGAATATCAATCCGAACAACCCGCTAAATCTCCCGCAGGGGCTCGTCAATTTCCTGCAAAACTTCGGTATAGGAAATGCCGCAGTTGACCACGACCCGTTGATCGACAACGCGGTGGATAACTTCATTGCGAATATCCTGCAGAACTTCGGGTATGACTGGAACCCCGCCCAGGGCACCCTGAACGGGCTCACCTACGACTCATACGCGAACCCCGGCGTACAGGCCTTCTGGGTTGCTCGAGCCCTCGAACTCGGTGAGGATTTTCAACAGTTCGGCGTCGACCTGACGCAAAATCCGGTGGCGGCTTTCCAGTACCTGGTCAGCCTGGAGCTGTTCGACTGGCCGCTCCACATAGAGGAAATCGGTATCTGGGTGACCCAGACCCCGCAGGCGCTGGCGGCCGTGGTCAGCGCGGCGGCTGCCCCCTTCGGGTCTGTGGGCGGCTTCGCGGGGCTGGCCGGGCTGGCTGCCGTTCACCCTGCCGCGACCGCCGTCGCGCCGGCGCTGGCACCCGTGGCGGCTGCGCCCAGTATGTTGCCGGTGGCCGCGATGGCCCCGACTTTCGCCGCGCCCGTCGCGGCCCCTGCGACGGCTCCGGCTCCCGCGCCCGCGCCCACGGCGAGCACTGTCGCCAGTTCCGCGTCGCCGCCGACACCGCCGCCGGCCGCCAGCGGCGCGGGTTTTGCCCCTCCCTACGTGGTGGGCCCTCCCCGCATCGGGTTGGGCTCGGGGATGAGCACCAGCGCCAGCTCCAGCGCCAAAAGGAAGGCGCCGGAGCCCTCTACCGCCGCGGCGGCGGCCGTGGCGGCCGCGCGGGAGGCGGCGCGAGCGCGACGGCGCCGGCGCGCAACGCTGCGCGGGTATGGCGACGAGTTCATGGATATGAATGTCGAGGTCGACCCGGACTGGGGCGCGCCGCCGGGGGAGGAGCCAGTCGCCTCGACGGCGGCCTCCGATCAAGGTGCCGGGCCGCTGGGGTTTGCCGGCACGGTGCGCAAGGAGACAGCCGCGCAGGCCGCGGGGTTGACCACGCTGGCCGCTGATGAGTTCGGCGGGGGCCCGACCATGCCGATGATGCCGAACACGTGGAACCCCGACGGGGACGCGGGAGAAGGGGAAGAAGGGGGAGAGCATGGGGAGAGCAGAGCTGACACAGCAACCCTTATCACCATAACCAGCAATCGATTCGGGAAGGAATCGCCATGAGTCTTTTGGATGCGCATATTCCGCAGTTGGTGGCCGCGCAGTCGGCGTTTAGCGCCAAGGCGGCGTTGATGCGTCACACGATCGGTCAGGCCGAGCAGGAGGCGCTCTCCGCGCAGGCGTTTCATGTGGGGGAGGCCGCGGCGGCGTTTCAGGCGTCCCACGCCCGGTTCGTGCAGGTGGCCGCGCGGATCAACACCTTGCTGGATATCGCCCAGGCCAACCTCGGCGATGCCGCGGGCACCTATACGGCCGCCGACGCCGCCGCCGCGTCCACCTACACCGGGTTCTGAGCCGCCCGCACACCACCTTTCGGAAAGGACTTGTGATGTCGCAGATTATCTACAACTACCCGGCGATGCTGGCCCATGCCGCTGACATGTCGGGGTATGCGGGCATCCTGCAAAGCCTGGGTGCCGATATCGCCAGTGAGCAGGCCGCGCTGGCCAGCGCATGGCAGGGCGATACCGGGATGACCTATCAGGTTTGGCAGACCCAGTGGAATCAGGCCATGGGTGAGTTGGTGCGCGCCTATCACGCGATGGCCGGCACCCATGAAACCAACACCTTGGCCATGAACGCCCGCGACCAAGCCGAAGCCGCCAAATGGGGCGGCTAGCGACGGCGACGATGCGGGACGCGCAACGTATCGAGGACGAGCCGGGCAATCAACCCAGCCCAGCGACCATGCGGGCCGTACAGCGGCGGCAGCAGGAGCCGGGCAATCGGGCCAACGCGCGATCTCGTTGGCCAACGCACTTGCGCGCCACCGGGAAAGGCGCCGTAGCACACTGGCGTAGGGTCGGTTGGATGCGTACCGAAGGTGACAGCTGGGACATCACAACAAGTGTCGGTTCGACCGCGTTATTCGTGGCCACCGCGCGAGCATTGGAGGCACAGAAACCCGATCCACTGGCCGTCGACCCGTATGCCGAGGTGTTCTGCCGCGCGGTCGGTGGCAACTGGGCCGACGTGCTCGACGGCAAGGCTCCCGATCACCCGCTAAAGACCGCCGAATTCGGCCTGCATTTCGTCAACTTCCAGGGTGCCCGCACCAGGTATTTCGACGACTACTTCCGCCGGGCCGCCGATGCCGGTGCGCGGCAGGTGGTCATCTTGGCTGCGGGACTGGACTCCCGCGCCTACCGGCTGTCGTGGCCCGACGGGACGACAATCTTCGAGTTGGACCGCCCGCAGGTGCTCGATTTCAAGCGCGAGGTGCTCACCGAGCACGGCGCCCAGCCGCGCACCGAGCGTCGCGAGATTGCCGTCGATCTGCGTGAGGACTGGCCACAAGCGTTGGGCGACAATGGCTTTGACACCAACCGGCCGTCGGCATGGATTGTCGAGGGTTTGCTGATCTATCTCCCAGCCACCGCGCAGGAGCAGCTGTTCAACGGTATCGACGCCTTGGCCGGCCCGGGCAGCCACGTCGCCATCGAGGAGGGTGCGCCAACGGACCCCGATGAGTTCGCGGCTGCAGTCGAGGAAGAACGCACCGCCAACGACCGCCGGCGCCCCTTCTATCAGCTCGTCTACAACGAGCAGTGCGCCCCCGCCGCCGAATGGTTCGGTGCCCGCGGCTGGACCGCTGTCGGCACGCCACTGGCCGACTTCATCCGCGGGGTTGGTCGGCCGGTCCCCGGACCGGATACCGAAGCCGGCCCGATGATCGCCCGGAACACCCTGGTCAGCGCGGTCAAGAAATGATCCGACGACCGAATAACAACATTTCCAAAACCTCGACAAGTTAGCTTATGCAATGCTAACTTCAGGACGTTAAATTGACGCCCGTGGGAGGAGACGACGGGGGCGTGGAACGCGGCGACATGGGGATACTCACGGCTCGGCCAGCCGCGTCGCGGGTAGACGGAGATGTTCTCAGTCGGTTTGCTACGTGCTGCCGGGCGCTCGGCCTCACGGTTTACGACCGCCAGCGCCCAGCTGACCTGGCCGCCGCTCGGTCGGGTTTCACCGCGCTCACCCGCATCGCCTACGACCAGTGCGATGCGTGGACCGGGCTAGCCGCTGCCGGCGACGTGTCCACCCCTGTGCTGGAGGCGATTTCGCGCACTGCGGCCACGGCGGGGGTGTTGCAGCGGCAGGTGGAACTGCAGCGCGGAGCCTTGGGCTTCCATTACGACACCGGTTTGTACCTGCGGTTTCGCGCTACCGGTCCGGACGATTTTCATCTTGCCTACGCCGCGGCGCTGGCGGCGGGCAAACAGTACGCCAAGGCCCACGAGTTGGTCGCCGAGATCAGGGAACGCCGTCCGAGCTGGCGCGATGCCCGCTGGGTCGCGATCGCCATCCACTACCGCGCCGAGCGTTGGTCGGATGTCGTCAAGCTGCTTACCCCGATCGTCAACGATCCCGACCTCGACGAGGTCTTCTCGCACGCGGCCAAGATCACCCTGGGCATCGCGCTGGCCAGGCTGGGCATGTTCGCCCCCGCGTTGTCGTACCTTGAGGAACCCGACGGTCCGATCGCCGTCGCCGCCGTAGATGGCGCGCTGGCCAAAGCGCTCGTGCTGCGCGCGCACGTCGACGAGGAGGCGGCCAGCGAAGTTCTGCAGGATCTGTATGCGGCCAACCCGGAGAACGAACAGATTGAGCACGCGCTGTCGGATCCCAGCTTCGGGATCGTCACCACCACCGCGGACCGGATCGACGCCCGTACCGACCCCTGGGATCCCGACACTGAGCCCAGTCCCGGCGATTTCGTCGATCCCGGAGCCAAGGAGCGCAAGGCCGTGCTGCTGGCCGAGGCCGAGATGGAGCTCGATGAGTTTATCGGCCTCGACCAGGTCAAAAACCAGGTGGCGCGGCTCAAGAGCGCGGTGGCCATGGAGCTGGTGCGTAAGCAGCGTGGGCTGGAGGTGGCGCAGCGCACCCACCACCTAGTCTTCACCGGGCCGCCCGGGACGGGCAAGACCACCATTGCCCGTGTCGTCGCGAAAATCTATTGCGGCCTGGGCCTGTTGAAGAAGGAGAACATCAAAGAGGTGCACCGCGCCGATTTGATCGGCCAGCACATCGGGGAGACCGAGGCCAAGACCAACGCGATCATCGACAGCGCATTGGACGGAGTGCTGTTCCTCGACGAGGCCTACGCGCTGGTGGCCACCGGCGCCAAGAACGACTTCGGCCTGGTGGCCATCGACACGTTGCTGGCCCGGATGGAAAACGACCGGGATCGGCTGGTAGTGATCGTCGCCGGCTACCGCGCCGATTTGGATCGGTTCCTCGACACCAACCAAGGTCTGCGGTCGCGGTTCACGCGTAGCATCGACTTCCCGTCCTACACACCGGCCGAGTTGATCGAGATCGCGAACTTTATGGCCGGGAAGCGCGACAGCGTCTTCGAACAGTCCGCGCTCGATGATCTCGAAGCATTGTTCGCGCAACTGGCGAATACGTCGAAACCCGATACCGCGGGAGTCGAACGTCGCGGCCTCGACATCGCCGGCAACGGCCGGTTCGTCCGCAACGTCGTCGAAAAGTCCGAAGAGGAACGCGAATTCCGGCTGGACCATTCTGAACACGCCGAAACCGGTGAATTCACCGACGAAGAGCTGATGACGATCACTGCCGCTGACGTCAGCAATACGGTGGAGCCGCTGCTGCAAGGCCTTGGCCTGGAGTTGCCGGCATGACGAATCCGGAGCCGCAGGACGACCGGCGCTCGTTCGCCTCCCGCACCCCAGTCAACGAGAACCCCGACAAGGTGGTCTACCGCCGCGGTTTCGTCACCCGCCACCAGGTGAGCGGCTGGCGGTTCGTGATGCGCCGAATCGCTTCCGGTGTAGCTCTGCACGACACCCGGATGCTCGTCGACCCGCTGCGCACCCAGTCCCGGGCGGTGTTGATGGGCGTGCTGATCTCGATCACCGCGCTGGTGGGCTGCTTCGTGTTCTCGCTGATCCGGCCAAATGGGACGGTAGGTAACAACGCCATGCTGGCCGATCGCTCGACCGCCGCGTTGTATGTGCGGGTTGGTGAGCAGCTGCACCCGGTGCTCAATCTGACCTCGGCCCGGCTGATCGTCGGCCGACCGGTCAACCCCACCACGGTGAAAAGCAGTCAGCTGGACCAGCTTCCGCGCGGCAACCTGATCGGTATTCCGGGTGCCCCGGAACGAATGGTGCAGAACACTTCCCAGGATGCGGACTGGATGGTGTGCGACTCCGTCAGCGGGCATGGGCGTGCCACCCACAGCGAGGGCGTCACGGTGATCGCGGGACGCCCTGACAGCCGCGGAGCCCGGGCCGCCGCGCTCGGCACCGGACACGCGGTAGTGGTCGACAACGGCACCGCTACCTGGCTGTTGTGGGATGGCAGGCGCAGCCGCATCGACCTGGCCGACCGCGCGGTCACCAGCGCCTTGGGTCTGGGTGTTGACGTGCCCACGCCGCGGCCCATCGCGCCGGGACTGTTCAACGCGATTCCCGAGGGACCGGCGCTCTCAACCCCGGCCATCCCGGGCGCCGGCAACCCGCCGCAGTTCGGCCTGCCGGTGCCTGCGCCGATCGGGGCGGTAGTCGTGGCCTACGGCGCGGACAACAGCGTGCTGAATTACGCGGTGCTGCCCGACGGCCTGCAGCCGATCACCCCGGTGCTGGCCGCGATGCTGCGCAACACCAACTCCTATGGTCTGGACCAGCCGCCGCGGCTGGGCGCCGACGAGATCGCCAGGCTGCCGGTGTCGCGGATGCTGGACGTCAGCCGCTACCCCGACCAGCGGGTCAGCCTCGTCGACGCGACCCACGACCCCCTCACGTGCGCACACTGGAGCAAGCCGGCCGGGGCAGCCGCCAGCTCGCTGACCTTGCTATCCGGCTCGGCGCTGCCGGTGCCCGATGCGGTGCGCACCGTGGAGTTGGTGAGCGCCGGCGCCGACGGCACCGCCACTCGCGTCGCACTGGCGCCCGGCAGCGGCTATTTCACCCAGACCGTCGGGCAAGACCCGGCATCACCTGCCGCCGGATCGTTGTTCTGGATCGCCGACACCGGGGTGCGGTACGGCATCGACATCGAGGCCAGTGCCGGCGGGCACGCCAAAACGGTTGAGGCCCTTGGCCTGAACCCGCCGCCGGTTCCCATCCCGTGGTCGATGCTGTCGCTGTTCGCGCCCGGGCCGACGCTGTCGCGCGCCGACGCACTGCTCGCACACGACAGCCTGCCGCCGGACAGCCGACCCGGCCACCTGACCTCAGCCCAGCTGGGGGTACCACCCGCTAGCGGGGGAGAGACCCGATGAGCCGACTGATCTTCGAGGCCCGCCGCCGGTCGCCGCCGCCGACGACCCGCAAAGGCACCATCACCATCGAGCCGCCCCCTGAGCTGCCCCGGGTGATTCCGCCGTCGCTGCTGCGACGCGCGCTGCCGGTCGTGATCGTGATGCTGATCGTCGGCATGATCGTCGCGATGGTCGCCACCGGGATGCGGATCATCTCCCCGCAGACACTGTTCTTCCCATTCGTGTTGCTGTTGGCGGCCACCGCGCTCTACCGCGGCACCGGCAACAAGATGCGTACCGAGGAGGTCGACGCCGAGCGGGCCGACTACCTGCGTTACCTGTCGGTGGTCCGGGACAACGTCCGGACCCAGGCCGCCGAGCAGCGCGCGGCCGCCGAATGGTCGCACCCCGACCCGGCAACACTGGCGACCGTGCCGGGCTCCCGGCGCCAGTGGGAGCGTGATCCGCACGACGCCGACTTTCTGGTGGTGCGTGCCGGCCGGCACTCGGTTCCCCTGACCACCGCGGTGCGGGTCAAAGATACCGCCGACCAGATCGACCTAGAACCGGTGTCGCACAGCGCATTACGCAGCCTGCTCGACACCCAGCGCACCGTCCGCGACGTGCCGACTGGTATCGACCTGGCCAAGGTGTCCCGGATCACCGTGCTCGGTGGACCCGACGAGGTACGTGCCGCGTTGCGGGCCTGGATCGCCCAGGCGGTCACCTGGCATGACCCGACGGTGCTCGGGGTGGCGCTCGCCGCTCGGGATGTGGAGAGCCGCGAGTGGTCCTGGCTGAAATGGTTGCCACACGTCGACATTCCCGGCCAGCTCGACGGTGTCGGGCCCGCTCGTTACTTGTCGACCAACCTCGATGACCTGGCTTCGCTGCTGGGCCCGGCGCTCGCCGATCGGCCGACATTCACCGGCGGGCCGACCGACGCCCTGAGGCACCTGTTGATCGTCGTCGACGACCCCGACTGTGACGTCAATGCCTCGACGCTCGCAGCCGGCTTCGCCGGGGTCACCGTGGTGCACCGCTCGGCCACACCGCCGCACCGCGAACAGTATTCGGATCCCGAACGGCCGATCCTGCGTATCGCCGACGGCGCCGTCGAGCGCTGGCAGACCGGCGGCTGGCAGCGCTACATCGATACCGCCGACCAACTCGGTACCGACGAGGCCAACCACCTCGCCCGTCGGCTGTCACGCTGGGACTCCAACCCCACCCACTCCGGGCTGCGTTCGGCGGCCACCGGTGGCGCCACATTCACTACGCTGATGGGGATCCCGGACGCCTCGCGGCTCGACGTGCCCACGCTGTGGGCGCCGCGAAGCCGCGACGAGGAGTTGCGCGTCCCGATCGGTGTCACCGCCACCGGGGAGCCGTTGATCTTCGACCTCAAGGACGAAGCCGAGGGTGGGATGGGCCCGCACGGCCTTATGATCGGCATGACCGGTTCTGGGAAATCACAGACCCTGATGTCGATCCTGTTGTCGCTGTTGACCACTCACTCCGCCGACCGGCTGATCGTGATCTACGCCGACTTCAAGGGCGAGGCCGGCGCCGATAGCTTCCGCAACTTCCCGCAAGTCGTCGCGGTGATCTCGAACATGGCCGAGAAGAAGTCGCTGGCCGAGCGGTTCGCCGACACGCTGCGCGGCGAGGTGGCCCGTCGCGAGGTGCTGCTACGGGAAGCCGGCCGGCGGGTGCAGGGCAGCGCGTTCAACTCGGTGACCGAGTACGAGAACGCCATCGCCGCCGGATACGATCTGGACCCGATCCCGACGCTGTTCGTGGTCGCTGACGAGTTCACCCTGATGCTGGCCGATCATCCCGAATACGCAGAGCTGTTCGACTACGTTGCGCGCAAGGGCCGCTCGTTCCGCATCCACATTCTGTTCGCATCCCAGACGCTGGACGTCGGCAAGATCAAAGACATCGACAAGAACACGTCGTACCGCATCGGGTTGAAGGTGGCCAGCCCCAGCGTTTCTCGTCAGATCATTGGCGTGGAGGACGCCTACCACATCGAGTCCGGCAAAGAGCACAAGGGCGAGGGCTTTCTGGTACCCGCACCCGGTGCCGTACCGATCAAATTCCGCAGCACCTACGTCGATGGCATCTACGATCCCCCGCGGACAACCAAAGCCCTTGTGGTGCACTCCGTTCCGGAGCCTAAGCTGTTCACCGCCGGTTTTGTGGAACCCGATCCGGACACGGTGATCGCTTGCGGTGACGACGACGAACCCCTCGGTCCGCCACGCAAGCTGATCGCGACCATCGGTGACCAGCTCGCCCGCTACGGGCCGCGCGCGCCGGAGTTATGGCTGCCGCCGCTCGACAACCCGATCCCGCTGAGCGCCGTGCTGGCACGCGCACGGGTGCCGGAACGGCAATGGCGCTGGCCGCTGGGCGAGATCGACAAGCCATTCGAGATGCGCCGCGACCCGCTGGTGTTCGACGCTATGTCGTCGGCCGGCAACATGATGGTCCACGGCGGCCCGAAGTCCGGCAAGTCGACTGCGCTGCAGACGTTTATCCTCTCGGCCGCCAACCTGCACTCACCGCGTGATGTGACGTTCTACTGCCTGGACTACGGCGGCGGACAGCTGCGGGCTGTAGAGGAGCTGGCGCATGTCGGGAGTGTGGCCTCGCCTCTGGAACCCGAACGGATCCGCCGCACCTTCGGCGAGCTCGAGCAGCTGCTGCTGTCCCGGCAGCGGCGCCAAGCCTTCCGGGACCGCCGCGGCGGCGGGTCGGCGCTCGACGACGGGTACGGCGAGGTGTTCCTGGTCATCGACAATCTCTACGCCTTCGGCCGCGATAACACCGACCAGTTCAACACCCGAAACCCGTTGCTGGCCAAGGTCACCGAGCTCGTCAACATCGGTCTGGCGTACGGCATTCACGTGATCATCACCACCCCCAGCTGGCTGGAGGTGCCGCTGGCGATGCGCGACGGCCTCGGCTTGCGGCTGGAGCTCAAGCTGCACGACGCACGCGACAGCAATGTGCGCGTG
>Ga0187766_10000288_pt1 | contig 27795 bp, 25 predicted proteins | sample 0216_QUI02_MP05__4_FD_132971 | JGI IMG/M metagenome (GOLD analysis project Ga0187766, IMG submission 132971) | Tropical peat soil microbial communities from peatlands in Department of Meta, Colombia - 0216_QUI02_MP05_20_MG | ecosystem: Environmental > Terrestrial > Soil > Wetlands > Peat ... | reverse complement strand
GCCACGCGTGGGCACCACGGTCCGGGAGAGGATCTGAAGGAACGTGGATTTTCCTGACCCATTCGCGCCGACGATTCCAATGCACTCACCTTGCATGACGTCGAACGTGACCTCATCCAGGGCATCGATCGTCCGCTTGTGGACCGGTTCGCGGCGCAGCCTTTTCGTGAATGCGCCACCGAGCCGGAGGCGCTCGCCGAGCCGATATGTCTTACCAAGGCCGCACGCCCGCACGGCGACCTCGCGCGGCATGCCGTCAGATGTCATCTGCCATCGTGACCTCTAGTCGCCCGAATATGAGCCATGCGCCCATCGCCAGGAGCGCGGTGAGGGTGAGCGACACCGCCAGAGCGAGTCCGTCGGGAGGGACCGCGAGCACGCACCACCGCCAAGCCTCGATCACCCCGGTGAGCGGGTTCAACGTCAGTAGCACCCGCGTGACGCCAGATAGGTTCTCCGCCGGATATGCGATCGGAGCCAGAAAGACACCGACCTGCAGCAGGAACGGCAACGCGGCGGGGATGTCGTGCCACTTCACGGCCAGCGACGCCGTGATCGCCGTGAACGCGGCCGTCAACAACACGAGCCATATCGCGGCCAGCGGAGCGAGAATGAGGTTCGCGGAGCCGTATCCATCCATCAGGGCTGCGACAACGGCCGCGGCCGCGGGCACGAGCAGAGCCGGCAGCGACGCGAGCAGGTTCGCGAGCGTGAGGACCAGCCGCGGACACGATGTGAACCTCACGAGGTTCGTATTGCCTAGGAGCGACAGTGCGCCCGCCGCGCTCGCGGAGGAGAAATAGCTCCACATGCTCAGGCCCGTGAGCGCGAACAACGCATAGGAAACCCCGCCGGTGTCGACATTGGCGACGGAGTGAAAACCGATCACGAACGCGACGAGCAACGCGAAGGGCTGGAAGAACAGCCAGATCGGTCCGAGCACGGATTGCTTGTATTTCACCTTGAGGTCGCGCGCGACCAGCACGCGAATCAGCCCCAGATTGGCGGTCACGTCACGCACGGCGATTCGGCGCCTGACCGGCCGGATATTGACCTCCGGAGGTACGGCTCTCCAAGCGGCGAGGTCGTCCGAGCGCGCGTGCGTGCGATGCAGCGGGGTCGCGGTCATGAGCCGGCGGGCATGTCGGGGGACCATACCAGCGCCGGCTTACACCAAGCCGTCGAGGAGATCGGCGAGCGCGCGCGTGCGATTTCGCCGGCTGAGACCCTCGACATCCCGCCGGTAGCGCTTACCGTGCTCCTCGCGGACGACGGCGGCGACCTCGTCCACGTTATCGACTCCGAGGATGTGGCAACCGGACTGGTCTGCGAGCATCGAGGCGCCGTCGTTCGGCGTGGCGCCAAGCCAGACGATCGGCAGCCCGGTGGCCAAGTAGTCGAACAACTTTGCCGGCAGCCAGCCGGCGCCGAGCGGGCCGCGGCTCCAAGCGGGGCCTGCGGCAACCAAGACCGATGACGAGGCCATGTGTCGCAACGACTCCTCGTAGGGCATGAACCCGGTCACCTCGACCAGCGGCTCGATCCCCGCCGCTTGGAGTTCCGCGCGCATCGGCTGCGGTGCTTCGCCCACGACCCGGAGCCGTACAGGCGGGGACGATCCATCCGCGGTGAGCCGCGCCAACGCATTCCAGACCGCGCACAGGTCCTGGCGCCCCGGGTAGTAGGTGCCGAGGAAGCCGACGACAAGCTCATCGCCCGGGGCGGAGCGCGGCGGAACGTACCCGAAGCCGTTCGGGATCGTGATCACCTCCCTCCCCCACCGTTCCGAGTGCTGTCGCGCCCAGCTTGGCGAGGTCATCACCACGGCCGATGCCTCCGATGCAATCGAGCGCTCCAGACGCTCCGCACGCCGAACGTCTCGACGGTTCTCGCCGCCGATCCAAGCGCTCCACGGGTCCCGGAACTCGGCGATCCACGGTATCCCGGAGCTGCGGTGGAGCGTCCGCCCGACGAGGTGGGCCGTCATCGGAGCGGACGAGGAGTAGATCGCGTCGAACCTGCCCTCGCGGACCAAGCGCCGCCCGGCCCACGCGGCCCCGAGATACCAGCCGATCTGGGCGTCGGGGTGGTAGAGCCACCTCCGGGCGAGATCCCGAGCCAGTGAACGGACGGGTCCGGGCGTCGCCGGTCGTGTGTCGTCTCCGCCCGCGCGGAGTCCCTGTTTGCCGAGGCGGCTCAACTCCAGCGACCGGGTACGCACCGTCCGACCGGACCGGAAGTCGAGGCTCGGATCTCGGTGATACGCGCCGTTGCTGGGCGCGAGCACGGTCGGCTCCCAGCCGAACGACGGCAGGTGCTCCGCGAAGCCCAACGCGCGCAGGGCACCGATCCCGCCGAGTGGCGGAAAGTAGTAGGAGATCATCAGCACGCGTCGCATCACCCCGACAACGCCTGCGAGTACAGCGCGCCGACCTGGTGCCGGAACCGCTCGAGCGTGAATCGTTCGAGAAACGCGCGGCGGCCCGCGGCTCCGAGCTCGCGTGCGAGTTCGAGCCGGCCGGCTAGCTCGAGCATCGCATCGGTGAGCGCGCGCACGTCGCCTGGCGCGACCAGCAGCCCAGTGGCGCGGTCGGCGACGACCTCGGGGATCGGGCCGACCGTGGAGGAGATGACCGGCAAGCCGAAGCTCATCGCCTCGATGTTGGTGAAACCGAGGCCTTCGGCATGGGTGGGCATGACGAACGCATCTGCCCGTGCGTAGTACTCGGCGTACAGCCGGTCCCTCTCGACCGGACCTACCAGGTCGACGAGGCCCGCACCGACGAGCCTTGCGAGCCTCGCCAGCACGTCCGCGCGGCGCCCGGGACCGACCCAGCCATGGAAGCGGCGGTCGGGATCCCGGGTGTGTGGGTCGGGGCTGATGATGGTCAGGCGCGTGTGCGGCGCGTGTCCCACCGCGTCGGCAAAGGCCTCCACCACCTCGAATCCGCCTTTTCGCTCGAAGTCCGTTCCGACGAACAGGAACCTGAATTCCTCCCTTTCACCGCGCTCGATCGGCCGCGGAGTCGGGAAGCCGGGGTACACGACCTCCATCTTTGCCGGGTCGGCGCCCCAGTCGAGGTTGATCGACCTCGCCCAGTGCGAGAACACGAATACTCGAGCGGCGCGCTCCTGCGCCAGCAGACGATCGTCCACCCCCAGCGTGCGGTAGATCCACCTCGCCCGGCGGTATCGCGCCGCGATCCGTGCCGACTCCCATCCGAGGTAATCCTGCAGGTATACGGCCGAGGACGACCCTTCGCTCATCACCATCGGCACCGAGCCACGCCCGCGGATGAGCACCGGATGCGCATGCACGTGGATCAGGTCGAACCGATGCTCCAGCCGCATTGCCCGGAAGGCACTGTCCGGAAACGTGAGGGGCCGGACGATCCGGTTCAGCGATATCTCGGCGACCACGTTGCAGCGAGCGCCCGGGGCGCCGGCATGACTGGCGCCGGCGACGCGATATTGGACCCCGGCGGGCGGGTGACCAGCCAACGTGCGAGAGTAGACGCCTTCCCCGCCGTGGTGCGCAGGGCTGATCAGGAGGGCGTCGATGCTCATTGCGGCGGGCGGAACGCTGCGGGGCCTGCCGCCGCACGGCGCGCCACCACAAGGTATTGGTAGGCCATCAGGTCCTTGAACAGCCGCGGGGCAACGGTCGCGCGCGCGATCCGTGTGGCCGCTGCTCCGAACCGTCCGATATCCGACTGGTCCTCGACGAGCCGGTAGTTTCGCTCGACACGTTCAACGTCGAGATTCTCGGCCGCAAGCATGGCAAGCAGGCTCCGTCGCGTGAATATGCGCAGATGTGTGCGATCGCGGATGCCGGCGTCCGTATACGACCACCGGTCGAAGATCAGACGCCCGAGCACGAGGTAGAACCGCATGTTGGGAACGCTCACAACCAAGCGTCCGTCTGGCGCGAGGTACGGCAGGCAGCGCCGGATGGCCGCGGATGGGTCCTCGAGATGCTCGAGCACGTCGGCGAAAATCACGTAGTCGAACTCGCCGGCGGTGAACGGAAGGCCCACATCGAGCACGTTCCCTTGGACCAGCGCGTCGAGGTGCTCGCGCGCTCGAACGGCTGCGGCCGGATTCGCCTCGATGCCGGCGACGTGGGCAGCGCCCGCGGCCTTGAGCGCGCGGGCAAGGTCACCGCCACCGCAACCCACGTCCAGGACCCGTCGCCCCGGGGTCACCACCAGGGCTTGGACGTCCGGCCGGGGGTCGCCGTAGTAGTCCCAGGTCATCGCCGGCCGAGCGCGAGAGCCGCCAGGGCGCGCGCGCTGATCACTGCGTACCGGTGCATCGGTTCGTAGCTGGATGCCCGGCGTCCGGGCAACCGTACTCGCACGGAGTAGTAGGCCACCCGCAGCGTCTGACCGAGAAGACGCGAGAGCAGCAGTGCTGCGGCGGCGGCCTTGCCGTATCGGCCAGCATAGACGTCACGCTCGGTCTTCAGGCAGCGGGCGATCCGTTCGTCTCCCCATTTGAGATCGGCGCTCTGGTGGTCGTGGTGAACGATCGTCGCCCGTGGAAAGAAGCGCACACGCCAGCCGCGATCCCGGATGCGATAGCACCATTCGAGATCCTCGCCGTACATGAAGAACCGCTCGTCAAAGCCGCCCGTGGCCTCGAACACCGTGCGCGGCAGCAGCATGAAAGCGCCGGCGACCCAGTCGACGTCGCGCTCCTCGGCGTGATCCCAGTAGCCCGCCAGCAGGACGTCGGCGGCGCGTCCGGCCGGCGTCAGCTTGTACAGGCCAAGCGCCTCGAACAGTGCCCGGCGTGTGCTCGGAAACCGGTACGCCGTGTGCTGTAGCCGGCCATCGGGATAGATCAGGCGACAATGGGCGATCCCCACGTCGGCCATCTCGCCTGTCTCGCGCCGGTCGCGATCGAGTGTCGCAACGAGGCCGGCCACCGAGTCGTCAATCAGGACCGTGTCGCTGTTGAGCAGGAGCAGCCAGCGTCCACGTGACGCCCGCATTGCCTGGTTGCTCGCCGCGCCAAAGCCGACGTTGGCTTTGTTGCGGATCAGCCTGACCGGCGGGAAGGTCTCGACGACCATCTCCGCGCTGCCGTCCTCGGATGCGTTGTCGACCACGATCACCTCGTGCTGAAGGCTCGTCAGCCGCTCCACGACCGAGTCCAGGCACGAGCGCAATCGATCCTTCGTGTTCCAGTTCACGATGACGACCGACAGTGCGGGCCGCTCCTCGACGAACGTGGGCTCGGGCTCACGGGCCGTGGCGGGCGGCTCGTCCAGCCACCCGCGAGCCCAGGCCTCGAAGCTGTAGATCATCATCACCGGCTGGACGGCGCGGTCGTTCCCGCGCGCGTGCTCGTCCAGCAGGCGCCTGACGGCGACCGGATCGAACACTCCCCGCGAGCGCACCGCAGCGTCGCTCAGCAACTCTCGGACCTGGAGAGCCAGAGGCCCGCGCAGCCATTGGTTGAACGGTGGGGCGAAACCCTGCTTCCCGCGGGCGACGTCGACCGGCAGCAGGTCACCGGCGAGTCCGCGCACGATGCGCTTGCCCTCCCACATCCGCATCTTGTGGTGGGCCGGCATGACCATGGCGAATTCGACGAGACGGTGGTCGAGCCACGGAGGGCGGAGCTCCAACCCGTGCAGCATGCTCATGGCGTCGCTCGCGCGGAGGAGCTCGTCGGTCAGATAGGTCTTGAGGTACACGTACAGAAGCCGGTTGAGCGGATGCTTGGACGCAGCCCGTTCGTAATGGCCCTCGAGGTGACGGATCGGGGCATCGAGGTCGACGGAGGCTCGGATCTCGCCCGCCAACAGCTTACGGCGGAGTGCGCCGTCGGTCTGGTGAAGGAGGATTCTCGCGGCGGCCTGGTCACTCCCCATCGCGGCGAACGCTCTCAGCCGGCTCGACCGCCGACCGGGCACGACCCGCGAGAGATCGAGCAACGGGGCACGGAGCGCGGCGGGAATGCGGTCGAGCTGGGCCAGCATGTTCACGACCACGTGAGCCGGATAACCGGAGAAGAGCTCATCTCCTCCCAGGCCGGAGAGCACGACGGTTACGTCCCGGCGGGCAAGCCGCGAGACGAAGTGCGTCTGCAGGAGTGACTGTCCGGGTTCGTCGCCCGCCACCAGCAGGTCGGGCAGCGCGCCGGCGGCTTCTTCTGCCCCCAGCACCTCGTCGCGGTGGCGGGAGCCGAGGGCTTGCGCGACCGCGCGCGCGGCCGCGCGCTCGTCGGCCCGCGGAGTGCCGAAGCCGAGCGTGAAGGTCCGAAGTTGATCGACGTGCCCAGCGGCCAGGGTGGCGACCAGGCGGGAATCGATTCCTCCCGACAACAGCACGCCGAGCGGCACATCGCTGACGAGCTCGCGCCGAACGGAGTCCTCAAGCAGCGCGCGCAACTTCTCCCGGTAGACGTCCGCGCCCCGATCGTCCTCCTCGGGCAGGGCGCAGTCCCAGTACCGGTGCTTGTGCACCGCACCCTGCTCTATCACAAGGGCGTGCCCAGCTTCGAGCCGCCGGACGCCTTCGATCAGGCTGTAAGGCTCGGGAATCGCGAAGAACGACAGGAAATGAGGGAGCACACTGGCATCCATACGGCGTGCCACCACGCCCGCTCGGGTGAGCGCCTTGATCTCGGAGGCGAACACGATCCCGTTTGCCAGCGGTGCGTACACGAGCGGTTTGATGCCCAGCCGGTCGCGAGCGATGAACAGCCGCCGCCGGTCCTGGTCCCAGATAGCGAAAGCCCACATGCCGTTCAGGCGCTCGAGCAGGTCGGCTCCCCACACCGCGTAAGCATGGAGCAGCACCTCGGTGTCGCAGTGCGTCGTGAACCTGCGGCCGCGTGACTCCAGGTCACGCCTGAGTTCGGCGCCGTTCCAGAGCTCGCCGTTGTAGACGACCGTCAGCGAGGGCGCACCGATCGACATCGGCTGATGACCTCCTTCGACGTCGACCACCGCAAGCCGCCGGCTCGCCAGGCCGACCGACGGCACGCCGTCGTCTATGAACGTCCCCTCGTCGTCGGGACCGCGGTGGGCGAGCGCGTGGCACATGGCCCGGAGGGTTTCCCGCTCAACCGGCCGTCCGTCGAGATGGCAGATGCCGGCAATCCCACACATGGCGGATCGAGACCGCTACCAGCGCGGCGGCGACAGCACCGGCACGTGGTCGTCCCCTTGCGGGGGCGACCACCGGTACGGTGGCTCCGTGCTGAACATCATCGCGCAGACAGCGTATCCGTACAGCGCCGCGAGCGCCCGAGTGCGAATCGCGGGCTTTGCTCCCGTCCTCGCCGAGCTGGGGATCGAGCTCCACTACCGGCCGACGCTGACCGAGACCCAGTATGCGGCCGTCGGCGACGGACACCCAAGCGCCGCCAGGCTGGCGGCGCTGGTCGCCTCGGCAGCACCGGTCGCGCGCGCGCCACGTGCGACGTCGGCAGGCCTCCTGCTCGTCCATCGGCTGCGCTCGCTGTTGCCGATCCCGTTCCTGGAGTTCGCACCGAGGATTGACGCGTACGACTTCGACGACGCGATGTTCGCCGCGGCGGATCTCGGCACTGGTATTGGCCCTCGGCTCGTCAAGGCCGAGGCACATCGCTGGGCTCGGTATGTCCGGGCGGCAAGGCTCGTGATCGCCGGCAACGCGTATCTCGCCTCCGCCGCCCGCGAGCGCGCACGCCGGGTCGAGGTCGTGCCGTCGTGCGTGGACTCGACCCGGTACGCACTCCGCGAGCATCGGGACCAGCCGGTGGTGACAATCGGCTGGGTGGGCTCGCGCACGACCAGCCCGTTCCTCGTGCCCGTGCTGCCCGCAGTCGAGCGCCTTAACCGCGATCGCCTGCGGGCACGGCTGGTGGTCGTCGGGGGGGGCTCGCTACCGGCCGTACGCGGCCTCGAGCAGCGAGCCTGGTCGCTGCACCGGGAGGCGGCGGACTTTGCTGAGTTCGACATCGGCATCATGCCGCTGCCGGACAACCAGTGGACGCGAGGAAAGTGCGGGTACAAGGTACTCCAGTACTTTGCCGCAGGCGTTCCCGTGGTCGCGAGCCCGGTCGGCGTGAACGCAGGCTTGATCGGCACCGACCGCGGCCGGCTCGTCAGCTCTGAGGGTGACTGGTACGCGGCGTTGCGCGAGCTCATCGGCGATGTCGCGGCCCGCCGCCAGATGGGAGAGGCGGGTCGGCAGCTCGTGGCGAGCGATTATTCCTACCAGCGCTGGGGTCCCGAACTCGCGGAGATGCTCAGATCGCTGGTCGGCTGAGCGCGATGCGGTCACGGGTCACGGTCGTCATCCCGGTCTGGGACGCGTATGCCGGCGAGGGCCTGATCGACGCGCTGACCAGCGTTCGCAGCCAGTCCCCGCCGCCCGAGTTGATCGTGGTCGACAACCACTCCGAGGTCCCGCTTCCGCCTCTCGCCGATGCCGAGGTCGTACGACTCGACCGCCGTCGCTCGACCGGCGCGGCGCGCAACGCGGGGCTCGAGCGCGTCCGCACGCCGTACGTGGTGTTCCTCGATGCGGACGACGTGCTGCTGCCCGGCGCGCTGTCAGCGTTGGTCGATGGCCTGGACCGGAATCGCGACTGCTCGGCCTACGTGATGTCGATCGTCGACGGCGTCACCGGCGCGCGGCATCGTGCGCCGCGTCGTGTGGCCCGCGCGCTGTCCAGCCGGCCGGCATGGTTCGCGATGGCCAACACGGTGTGGTCGCTGCTTCCCACCCAGGGGGCCGCGATCATGCGGGCCGCGGATCTACGCGCGTGCGGCGGGTACGGCGACAGCGACCGTGGCGAAGATTGGGTGCTCGCATGCTCGCTGTCGTTCCGGGGACGCGTGTCGTTCGACCGCCGGCCCGCGCTCTGCTACCGGCGGCGCGCTGACTCGCCCGGCGCCACCGGCGTCGGCCGGGCGGTGCTGCTCGAGAACGCCCGGGGTGTCCGGGCACGGGTGCGCGACGATCCGGCTGCTCCGGCCTGGGCGAAATCCGCGCTGCCCCTGATCGCGGCCGGGCAATGGGCAGTTGCGCGGGCTGCGTATCCGGCCTACAGGTCGGTCCGCGACTGGTTCGGCGGTGAGGACTCGGCCGGCGAGCCTTGAGCAGCGGCGTGGCCGTTGCGAGCGGCGGCGTCGGGCGCGACCCCAGACCGCTGGCCTCGAAGATGCAGCAGCCCGAGTGCGCGTCCGCGGCGGCCATCCTCGGCGTACGGGTACCCCGCATAACCGCCGGCGGCAGGAGGGCTTCCGGTGGCCACGACTCCCAGGACCGTACCCTGGGCGGCCGCGACGGTCTTCTGAAGCCGGCGGACCGAGGCTCGGGAGGTGCGGTTCATGCGCACGATCGCCACGCACCCCGACACCGCGCGCAGCAGCGGAAGCGAATCGCTCACCGCGAGTGTCGCCACGCTGTCGATCACGACCAGATCGGCCTGGCCCTGGAGTTCCTCCATGGCGGTGCGCATCGCCGGTGAGCCGAGCAGGGCCGCCGGGTTGGGCGGCGCTGAGCCGGCCGGGACCACGAGCAGCCGTCCACCGCCGGGGGCGTCCAGCGGATATTCGAGCATCACGTCCTCGAGCGCGTGTTCTCCCGCGAGCACGGCTCCGAGGCCGCTCTCCGCAGCCAACCCAAGCCGCGCGCAGACCTGGGGACGCCGCAGGTCTGCGTCGACGAGGATCGCGCGCTTACCGGCTAGAGCGGTCGCGAACGCCAACCCGACGGCGACGGTCGTCTTTCCATCGCCGACCATCGGGCTGATCACGGCCACCTGCCCGAGTTGCCGGTCGACGTTGAAGTAGGTCAGCGCGCCGCGGAGCATCTCGAACGCCTCCTCGTCCCCGGGATCCTGATGACTCGGGGAGAACGCTGTCGGTGGAATTGCCGCCAGCAGCGGCCAGCCCGTGAGGCTTTCGACGTCCTCCGGCGAACGCAGCCGGCGGTCGGAGTTCTCGGCGAGGAGCACCGCACCGACCCCGAGGAGCAGCGCGAGAACCAGCGCCAATTCGACCGCGCGCCGCGTCTGGGGAGCGATCGGGGTGCTCGACGGTACGGCCGCCTGGATGACCTCGGCCCCGGCGTTGCTCGAGCCCTTCAGTGCGTGCAGCTGCGCGATCTGCTGTGTCAGCGAGACACGCTCACCCGCGTCCGAGCGCGGGGTGGCAGCCAGCTGCCTGGTGACGGCGCGTATTTGTTCATCGATGACGGCGTTCGCCTGCTCGGTCTGGCGACGGTCGAGCGCGGCCGCGAACGCGTTCGCGACGGCTGCAGCGCGGGCTGGGTCGCGGTCCTGCGCGGTGATCGTGATGAAGCCGGTGTTCGTGTCGGCGTCGGCGCTCACCTCGCCTGCGATCGAGCCAGGCGGTTGCTGGAGGATGTCGGCGGCCACGTCGATGACCGGCGTGGTGGTGACCAGGCGAGCCACGGCGGCGAGGTTGCCCGATACGACCGGCCCTCCGGATAGGCCAACGCCCTGAGTGACGTCCTGGAGCTGAACCAGCGTGCTCGACTGATAGATCCTCGGCTTGGCGCGCTCGACGAGGTACACGCCGAGGGGAATCACGACCACGATCGCGAGAAACAGAAGCTTCCATCGCCATAAGATCCTCAGGTACGTTCTGAGATCCTGCTGGCCGGTCGAGTCGGACGTCATGATGGACTCGGCTTCGCTGTGGCTACGATCGGCGGCATCTTAGGTGTTGCCCGGCTCTCGACCCGAGAGTTCACCACGTGCTCGCGCAAGACAACGAGCATCGCCACCGCAAGCACGACGAGATGCGTACGGTAGCGAAAGCCGGTCCCGGCGTTCCCCGCGCTCAAGGAGTACGCGATCAGCAGGAACACCAGCGGATACAGGATTGGAGCTGACGTCGCCAGGATCGCGCCTCGGTTGAGCGATGCGTAGCCGAGCAGCAGCAGGAAGATCGCCAGCGCCACCAGCGAGCCGAGCGCACCTAGTCGCTGACTGGTGTCATGCAGCTGCCATGGATACGGCCGCAGCACGAGGTCGGAGACGCGCTGCGGAAGGTTTCTGATCACGGCCCCCCGGGTGGAGAAATCGACCTGTTCGAGCGCCAGGTTGTCCGAATTGGCACCGCCAGCGTTCGTCGCCGCCTGAACGCCGGTGGTGAAGTCCTGCGCCTGCTGAAGTTGCTGCAGGCTCGCGCGAGAGGTGATGCTAAGCAGCGTCGGTGCCGCGAGGAACACGGTCAGCGCCACCGCGTACACGATCGGCAGCGCACGTAACGGCCGGTCCAGCCTTCGCAGCGCGGCATGGAGGGTCAGCAGAACCGCGGCGCTGACCAGGAACCAACCGGCGTAGCTCCGGGTCGTGATCGCGATCAGCCCCCCGAGGGCGCAAAGCACGACCCCGTTCAGGTCGAGCCGCCGCCAGATCTTCGCCCCGCCGAGCACCACCAGGCCGGTCGCGAGCTCCATCAGCGGTTCCTTGCTCAGCCCGCTGTTGAAGAAGATACTTGCCGGCTCGACCACGAGCAGCCAGGCGGCCAAGCGGGCGGCCCTTGGCCCCGCCAGATCGTGGACCGCGGCGAGGATCAACACCAGCCCGAGCGTCGCGATTCCGATCTGGGTGACCCGCAGGGCGGTCGGGCTGAGGTCGGCCAGCTTGATCTGGACCGCGAACACGTCCGTCTGGAGCTGATACGGCCCGTGGGGCCAGAAGCCTCTGCCCCACGGCGTGGACGCGAGGATCCGAGCGAAGCCCAGAAACGTCTCCTCGTCCCCGCCTCTGAGCTGGCTCTGGAAACTGGTGGCGTTGATCGCGGCGACCGCGAGCAACCGCAACGCGATCCCGACGATCAGCGGCTTCCCGATCGTGAAGTCCGGTCGCCGTCGCCTGAGCCGCCGGACCGCATACGCCAAGACGTACGAAACCACGAGCACGATCAGGATCAGGCCCTCGGCGCGGCGAAGCGTGGTATCAGACATGCACTTGCGGGCTTCCGTGACCTCTCTGTGTGGAGCGTGCACGCACGCTCCACGGGCACCGTACCAACCTCCCGCGCGCGTGCGCGGGTCTACGCTTTCAGGCGTGGCGGTTCAGGGCTCGCACCGCATCGCGCGACTGGCTGCTGCCGGCGCCCGGCTTCGGCTCGACGCCGCCACGACGGAGGTGCTCGACGGCTTCGAGGCCGCAGACGTTCAGACGCTGCTCCTGAAGGGGCGCTCGATCGCGCACTGGCTGTACGCCGACGGGACCGAGCGGCCGTACGGAGACTGCGACCTGCTCGTAGCCCCGACCCAGCTCAGCAGTGCCCAGCACGTGCTGTCATCGCTGGGCTACGTCAGCCTGCTCGACGATCTGGGGCTTCCGCCCTGGTGGTGCGAGCACGCGACGATGTGGCAGCGCCGCGGTGATGGCGTGTGCGTCGACCTGCACCGCACGCTGGTCGGCGTCGGCGCTGACGACGCGAGCGCTTGGCGCGTGCTCGCAGCGTGTCCCGCGCAAATCGAGGTGGCCGGACGGTCCGCTGAGACCCTTGGCTTGCCCGCACGGACGATGCACGTGGCCTTGCACGCCGCGCAACACCCCGGAGGAGGCGGCCACGCCCTCGAGGACCTTCTTCGGGCATTGACTCTCGTCGACGACGAGCTGTGGTTGGCCGCGGCGGCGGTTGCCACCGAGCTCGAGGCCATGCCGGCGTTCGTCGCGGGTCTTCGTCACCTGCCGGCAGGAGCTCGGCTCGTGACGCGGCTGGCGCTGCCCGACGTTCGCTCGGTCGAAGCGGAATTGCGGGCCGGATCGCCACCGCCGCTCGCGCTCGGGTTCGAACAGCTGGTGCGGACGCGCGGCATGGGCGCCCGCACGAGAGTCGTGTGGCGCAAGGCGATGCCCGGTTCCGTATTCCTGCGCGAGATGGACCCCCTGGTCGGCGAAGGTCGATTCGGGCTCGCGCGAGCGTATCTGCGACGGTGGCGGTGGCTCGTCGGGCATGCGCCGGGCGGCCTGGCGGCGTGGCATCGGGCGTGGCGGTCCGTCGGCCGCGGCGCGCGTGAGCGCTAACAGAGGGAAGGGTGGGTACATGTGCGATTGCTAGCCGAGCCACGACGGTCTCGCAAACCGATGGCTCAGAACCGCGATGCTCATGCGCGCGCTCGATCATCATGCGCGCTCGATCACGAACTCGATCGGTCGCGCATCGGCGGCAGCCGTCCGGATCAGCGCCTCGATCGCGACCACGCCCTCAGCCGGCGCGCCGGCGATCGCGCCATCAGCGTCGACGAGCACGGCTGAAGGCGTCGCGCGCAGCGAATAGAGGTCGAACGTATCACGGTCGACCTGCGCCAGCGCCACCCTCAGATCGTGCTCGCCGCTCAACCGTTCGATTTCCTCCCTCTCTCCCTCGAAGATCGCCGCCAGGGTCACCGAGGTCGACAGCGAATCCTGCCAGTGGCTTAGCGACGGAAGCATCGTCAGGCACGGCCCACAGCCGGTGCTCAGGAACACCAGCACCGTCGGCCGGGCCGGCTCGATCAGCTCCATGAGCGAGCCGGCCGCACCTCGCACACGGTCGAGGTCGAATCCGGGCGCGGGCGTGCCGCGGGGAAGCCCGGGTGGCGTCTTGGCGGCGATCGCCGCGTCCAGCTCGGACCGAAGGCGCCGTCTGTCCCCCCACAGCTGCGCGACGGCGACCGCGAGCGCCGCTGCGATCACCGACACCGCCACGAGCGTGATCTCTGTGCCATGGAGGCTGCCGAGGGCGCCGTCGACGCTCGGTCCTGGGCCGGCGACCACGACCATCGCCGCCAGCACCGCGAGCACGAGGTTGCGGATTAACGTGGATCGCCCTGCCGGCTCGGAGTGGATCTGGCCGAAGCAGTGACAGTCCGGAGCCTCGCCCCGTGCCATCACTCGCGCGACCCCGTCTGCGAACACGAGCAGCAGGGCGAGCGCGCCGACCGCGCCCCACCGGGCGGTGAGCGGGAACAGCAACGCGAGCCCGACCCCAAGCTCGATCGAGGGAAGCGCGACGCCGCCGTACCATGCGGCCCGGGCGGGCATCCCGAACTCCTCCAGCGCGTGGCGGGAACCATCGAGATCCCGCAGCTTCCCGACCGCGGCGACGAGGAACACGACGGCCAGCACGCACCGGATGCTCAGCAGCAGCGCATCCACGGCCGCAATCATAAGACGGCATAACATCGGCCTTGATGCGCCTCAGGAAGCGGAGCGGACCCGGGTTGAGCTTCGAGGCGTTCGGTGTACGGCTGCAGCTCAGCTACGATGACCCCGAGCTGAAGCCCCGGGTTGATCAGATCCTGCCTCCCGGTTGGGCGCACTGTGAGCTCGATTCGTCCGCGACTTCTTTCGCACTGCGTCAAACGGGACCCGGCGAATATGAGGTCACGATCGCCGGAATCCCCGCGCTGGAGCATGGTTCGCTCGAGGTGGCGCTCACGATGCTCGACTCGCAGATGCGGCTGGTGATCGCCGCCAACGCCCAGGATCGGCTGTTCGTGCATGCCGGCGTCGTCAGCCTGGAGGGCCGCGCGCTCGTGATTCCGGGCGGCAGCTTCACCGGCAAGACGACGCTTGTCGAGGCGCTCGTGCGTGCCGGCGCCACGTACTACTCCGACGAGTACGCGCTCCTCGACGATGCGGGCCGGGTGCACCCCTATCCGCGCCCGCTGTCGATTCGGAGCGACGATGGAACCGCTGCGCGTGACCGTCGCGCTGACCTCATCGGCAGGGTGGCGGGCGACGAGCAGGCAGAGTTGGCGACGGTCGTCATGACTCGGTACCAGGCAGGGGCTGAGTGGCGGCCGCGGCGAGTCTCGACGGGTCGGGGCGTGCTGGCGCTGCTTGCCAACACCGTTCCCGCGCAAGATCGGCCCGAGGAGTCGCTCCGAACGTTGCGCCGCGCCGTTGCCGGCGCGACCACGCTGGAAGGTGTCCGCGGCGAAGCTGCCCCGGCGGCGGGGGCGCTCTTGGACGAACTGGCGTCGCTCGCGCACGTAGACGTATGACCTCGAGCGCACTCGCCGGTTCCGTGCCGGGCTCGTCGACGAGACCTGCCCCGGACCGCCGACCGACCCGATCGACGATCTGGACCGATCGCCTCGCCGCGGTCGGGCTTGTCGTGCTCGGAGCGGCCCTCGGTGCCAGCCAGCTCGTTCACGGGTTGTACGACGAGACCGCGTGGGCTCCGGTGGGGCTGGGCGCGCTTGGGCTCGTGGTGGCGATTGCAGTTGCCGCGCCGCGGTCCCCGCCGCTGACCCTGCTCGTCCCGATGCTCGGCCTGTGGCTGTGGGCGCTGACATCGGCTGCCTGGAGCGACTCGACCGACGCGGCGCACGTGGCCGCGAACCGCTGGCTGCTCTACGGTGCGGCGATCGTCGTGCTCGGGTGGGCCCTCGCCGGCGATCGCCGCCGCGCCGTGGTCCTGCTGACGTCGGCGGCGGCCGGTGTGGTCGTCGTCGCCATGTGGATGCTCGGCCAGATGTTGATCGGCGACGGACCGTCGCTGTTCCTGGCGACGCGACTGAGCGATCCGCTTGGCTACGTCAACGGACAGGCCGCGTATCTGCTCGTCGCGGCATGGCCCTGCCTGGCGCTCGCCGAACACCGAGGATTCCGAGTCTCGGGAGTGATCGCCGGAATAGGAATGACCTCGCTTGTCTTGCTCCTGGGCCTGGGGCTGTTGTGCCAGTCACGCAGCTGGGAGTTAGCAGTGTTTGCCGGGATCGTTGTCCTCGAAGCGGTCGTCCCCGGGCGCCGGCGCCGCGCTGCTGCGTTGCTGCTCGCCGGCGCGACGATGGCCGCGATCTACACGCCGCTCGCCGGGGTGTGGCGGCAGCCGAGCCCGATCACCGGGCTCGCTACCGGCGCGGCGAGCCGCCATGCGGCGGCCGCGATCATCGTCGGTGCGGTCGCCGCCGGCTTGATCTGGGCGATCGTCGTCTTCTTGATCCACCATTTCGCACCCGCCGGCTCGCCGGCCCGCGCCCGCGTTCGGCGCATCGGCTCCGCGGTGCTGGTGGCGCTCGGCCTCGCCACTGCTGTCGCGATCGGAGTGCGTGCGGGCGCGATCGAACACCGCGTTCACAGCGAGTACGAGGCGTTCGTGCAGCTGTCACCGGGCTCGGGTCCCTCGCGACTCCTTTCGGGAGCGGGTAATCGCTACGACTACTGGCGCGTGGCGTTGATCGAGTTTCGCTCGGCGCCGGTGGGTGGCGTCGGCGCGGGCAACTACGACTCTGGCTACTACCTGAACCGGCGCACGACCGAGGCGATCACCCAGCCGCATTCGCTCGAGCTCCAGACGCTCGCGGAGCTGGGGATCGTCGGCGGCCTGCTGCTCCTGGCCTTCCTGGCCGCGGTCGCAGTCGGCCTGGGCCAAACCGCTCGCGTGGCCCGGCATGATCTGCTCGCGCGAGGCGTCGCCGTGGCGGCCGGCGGGTCGTTCACCGTCTGGCTCGTCCAGACGAGCGCTGACTGGATCGATCTGATCCCTGGGGTGACCGCGATCGCGCTGTCTGCTGCCGTCGCTCTCGCGGCCGGACCGGAGTCCCGATCTATTGTCCTCGCCGGGCGAGCGCGGGTGGCGGCCGTCGTGGTCGCCGGAGCCATCGCGATCGTCGGAACGGTCACGATCGTGCCACGCATCGTGTCGCTGAGCGCGCAGGCGTCGGCTCAACGAGCGCTTGCCCGGGGAGCTCCCCGCGCGGCAGTCGTCGACGCCACCAAGGCACTCGAATACGACCCCGGCTCGGTCGATGCGCTCGTCCTGCGAGCGGCCGGGTTCGCCGCGCTTCACAGCTTCGAGGCCTCGTACGCCGATCTGAAACGGGCCGTGGCGGTCGAACCGCGGAACTGGGCCACGTGGGCGCTGGTGGGCGACCTGCTGACGCGCCACGGTGACCGGTCGGGCGCGCGAGCGGCGTACGCGCATGCCCTGGCTCTCGACCCGCTGGAGCCGGAGTTGAAAAGTGCGCTGTCCACGTCCACGGCGCTGCCCAGACGATGACCGCTGGACGTAGACTCAGACGCACTATGAGTGTTCGGTTTGCGGTCGTTCTGGCCGTCGGCGTGGCTGCTGGCGGGGCGCTCGCCGGCACCGCCTCGGCGCACGGTTCGGGCGTGTTCGTCGACCCCGGCAGCCCCGCCGGCAAGGAGTACGGCGTCCCGCTGTCGGACTTGCGCGGAACCGCGTCAGGCCACGTTCCGGTGGGAGACGAGACGCCACCGCTGTTCGGGATCGGCATCTCGCCAACGAGCGGCGGGGCTGGGCCAACGCCGCGGGCGCAGGGTGGACTGCGGCGAGATCGGCCAGCCCGGGTAGCCACGCGCCGCCGCGCGGGCGCCGTGCCGCCGTCGGCCGGCGGTGGCGCCAGCGGCATCGGTCCAACCGGCGCGTCCCCGGTCGACGGCGCGGTGCTCGCAGGGCTGACCCATCACGGATCGCCGGTGCCGGCGGTGACTTTGTTTGCGGGTCTGATCCTGCTCGGCGGCCTTGCCGTGGGCGCGGGGCTGGTCGCGGCGCGTCGGCGGCTGCACTGAACCGGTGCGCATGCGAGTCCGTGTCCTGGCCCTGCCTGTGGTCGCGATCGTCGCGCTGGCGTGGGCTGCGTCGCCGGCGCTCGGGCGGTGGTCTGGCCAGAAAGCGATCTGGGGACCGGTGACCGTCGGCGGAAGGTCGGAGTTCCCGGTCTACCGGACTCTCGGCGTCGGGATCTTCGAGATGGACCTGAACTGGGCCTCGGTCGCGCCGACGGCCCCGCTCAACTCGAGCGATCCCCGCGACCCGGCGTACCAATGGCCGGCGGACATCGACTACGCGATCCAGCAGGCGGCGCGATATCACATGCGGGTCATGCTGCAGGCGATCGGGACGCCGTCATGGGCCAACGGCGGCAAGGCTTGGAACTATCCGCCCGTGAGCGTGGGGGCATTCGCCGAGTTCCTCACGGCGGCAGCCCGTCGCTACCCGACGGTGCACCTCTGGATGATCTGGGGGGAGCCGGACCGTAAGGCGAATTTTGCTCTCGATCAGCATGTGTGGGCGAGTGCCCGTCGGCTCACCCCGGCTCAGGCGGTGGCTCCTCACGTCTACGCGCAGCTGCTCGACGCGAGCTACGCGGCGCTCAAGCGGGTGAGCAAGCGCAACCTTGTGATCGGCGGCGACACCTATACATGGGGCACCATCCCGGTCCGGCTATGGATCGAGAACCTACGCCTTCCCGACGGCCGGCCGCCTCGTATGGACCTCTTCGGTCACAACCCGTTCAGCTACCGCGACCCCAATCTGTCCAATCCGCCTTCTCCCGGCGCGGCGTTCGATTTCTCCGATCTCGGACGCCTGTCACGTCTCGTAGACACGTATCTGGCGCGTCCAGGTCACGTGATCAAACTGTTCCTGTCCGAGTGGACGATCCCGACCTCGAAGTTCGACGACGAGTTCAATTTCTACGTCACTCCGGCGACCCAGGCGCGGTGGATCACGGACGCCTGGCGGATCGTCCGGAGCTCGTCCTTCATCTACGCGCTCGGATGGATCCACCTCCGGGACGATCCCCCGCGTCGAGGGAGCAGCGGCGGATTGCTCGACTATCGCGGGCGTCCGAAGCCCGGGTTCTACGCGTTCAAGAACGGCTGAGCCGGCATCCGCCAGCCATAGTCATTGGGAGCAGTTGAAGCTGCCCGGCAGGGAAGGATTCGCCTTGCAGCAGCCAGCCCCGGCGCAGCACTGATTGACGCCGGTGCCGCTTGGGCTGCAGCCCTGCGGGTACCGGATACACATTGGACTCGTGCAGACGGTCGCGTTGCCGTTGGTCACGTAGCAGTTCTGGGTGCCGGTGTTGCCGCCGATTACCGGACAACGGCTCGAGAATCCGGCGTTCCCGGGCGTCTGGAGGGACCCGGTGGGACCGTCGGCCGGACCGGTCGTATAGCAGCTCGTGTTCCGGGTTTCTATCGCTCCCGCCGGGCATGGCTTCGTCGGCGATGCGGCGCTCGCCGCCGCAGGTACCACGACCGAGTAGACCAACGGTCCCAGCAGCGCGGCCTTGCCGAGCGTGACGCCGACCTCGCGCCGTGAGAACTGCGGCGGAGGTTGCGCCTGCTCCAGCAAGCCGCAACGCTCGAGCTCCACGAGCGCCGCTTGGACCAGTTCAACCTCCAAGCTTAGTTCGGCCGCAATCAGGGCCGGGGACCGCGTGCCGTCGCAACACCGCCAAACCGATGCTGCCTCGTCCGAGAGCGCGTGAGCACGACTGTTCGTCGTGTCGTACACGACGCACTCTTTGCCGATCATCTCGGACAGCAAGCCTTCGGTTCGCGCTTTGGGTTGAGCTTGCATGACGCTCTCCAACCAGACTTTCCCCACACCCGTGGAGGCCGACCGTCCCGGCCGGCAGGACCAGTCTATCCCGGACTCGTGAGCGATCAAAGATCCGGACCGCTCTCCCGAAAGGGAATCTCGCGTGCTTTGCCTGCAGATTCCGGACCAGCCGCCGGACGTCGCGCCATTGGCACCGTTCCAGTGCGCCGGTGTCGCACCGGCAGGCGTTGCCTATTGTCGTGGAACCGCGCCGCGATCGTGCACCGCCCAGACCAAAAAGGCGACCGAGCGAACCGCCAGTCAGATGCGGATCCCCGTCGCGTTGGATCCACAGGACTTGGTCCAGCCTGTAGCCCGCCCCGCCGCGACTGATCCCGCGCACCGTCAGGCGGCTCGCGCCCGCACCGACGTCGTTGGCCCCATGCGGCTCCACGAAAACCAACGCGGCAGCTCCTGCTGGTGGAACATTCGGCACTTGATACCCGCGAGCCATGTCGTGGATGGAGCGAGCCTAGAGGTCACGTGTGTGTTGAGGTCCGGGTTCCCTCTCTCACCGGCTACCGGGTCTGCGCTCTGTCGCAATCCGCCGTCCAATGACAGCGCACGTGTCCAGCCACCTCACCCCCGGTTCCTATCAGGTGGAAGCCGGTCACTGGCCAAATCGCAGCCATACGGGCGTACCGGTCCATCACTTGCGACGCCCACTGCCGGGGAATGGACGGCCCGATTGTGGCTAATGTCAAAGGGTTACGCATGCGGCGGGTGCTACTCACCATCGCAAATCTCCGATCCTGTAGAGCAACGATGGCAGCCACGTTGGACACGTCAACATTCTCTCTTCACCAGCGCCATCCGGTCAGGCTTCTCGCCGACCAGCCGAGGCTCTCACATCACGCTGCTCGGGCGAGCCGTGCTCTGAGCTCGCAGGCATCTGTACCAAACACCGTCACACGTGTCCGTACATGTCTTTCCCACGGCGTCGAGCGTTCGCCGACAAGGAGGACGTGCTCGAAACCGTAGGTGGAAGCGATCTCGATCTGAGATTGCCGATAGCTTCCGTTTGCAAACGCATATATCCGCGGCGTGCAGCCCACGCACGCCGTCGCCCACTCCAAGCAAGCCTTGGTGTCCGATCGGAAGAAGTCATCACTCTCGAACTCCATCGAGTCGTGGCTGAAGGACTGGAGCCCGAGCTCGTGGTCACGAGCGACCAGCCGCACCTCCTCGACTGACATCATCGCGCCCGGCGATGGCATCATGAGCTCCGGCAACTGCTCGCTAATCGCACTTAGCAACTCTCGCCGCTCGTACCGCGGCCGGTTCTTTAAGTAACGGCTCACCTCCAGTCCGAAGCGCGCCGGTCCCAGACGGCCGGCTGATAGCCGAGGCCCGGCCCCGGGGAGCTCAAACTTCTCGAGCCGTTCCGTCGGGAGCTGCTCCAACACCTGTACCAAGTGAACGTTCCACGGCGGTCGCTGCGCCTCGATGCATTCAGGGACGATATTCTGATTGACACGCACCCCGTGCCGGGCAAGAATCGGCATCGCGTACTCCACGAAGTCGCGGTAGCCATCGTCGAAAGACAGGACTGCGCAAGGACGATCGTCCGCTGGTCGACGGCTGGCCGCGACCTGGGCCAGAGTCACGATCCTGAAATTTGCGTTCATCCACGTGAGTAGCTCGTCGAAAAGCTCGGGCGTCAGCGGTTGCTCGAGTGACGACCGGCGGGGGGTGACCGAGTGCAAATTGAGGATAAGCAGCCGGGATCGACGCGCCATGCGCCGTATTTTCCAAAGATCAGCGCCTGAGATGGTCACTGCCTTTGCGAACACCTGGATGGCACAGCGCCGCGCCCGGGTGTGAACTCGACCTGACCGGTGGCCAATACCCTCTTCGCGTCCCAGCGTACGCACCGGCGAGAGCATAGTTGAATTTTCGGTGTGGTGAGTGGACGGCCCGGCCGCATTGTGCCGAAGAGTCGGCACTCCTTCCGGCCGCCGTTTACCGTGTAGCCCGCGAACATGCACGCAACGGCCTCGGGCAAGCCGGGCACCAACTCGCGCGGCACCGAACCTACCTGAGCACCACCCAGCCCACAACGACGAAACCCCCGACGGCCCCTGGGGGGTTCTGAAGTGGCGTATCGCTACCGGGATTCGAAGCCGCCCCGGGAGAGTGAGCCTTGCCCGATTTGCCTGGAAAGCGGCTGGTTCTTGGTTGGATGGGAATCGCCGCTGAGGGGCTGATAGCCGCTGTCATTCGGGGTCTACTGTGGCACGACTGTGGCACAGCACGGTCGGCGTGATCGCTCGTGTCCGTTTCGGGTAGTCTGCGCGACCGTCCTGGGCTCGTGCGGCGTGGATGCTTTCGGTGGGCTGAGATACGGTCGCGGCGTGAGGGCACTGGCCGCGACCGTCGCTGCGGTGCTGCTACCGATCTGGGCGGCATCAAACACACGTCGACCAGAGAATCGTCTACGTCGCTGATCACAGCCTCCATGAGCTGGGAGTCGTCGCCGCTGCGGCTGATGTACCAGTCAGTTGCTAGTTCTGGTTGGACAACTGCGTGGATAGCTGTGTGGATAAACACGCAGGCGCAGTCGGGATTGCACGCCTGCACCATGAGATCAACGCCAGCCCGCTCAACCGCTTGTTCAACGACCTCCTCAACGATGTGGCCACCGGAGGATCCGACATGACCCCCAGCAGGCTGCTCCCATCCAACAAGCAGATTGCCGCCGTCCCAGAGCACGAAGTAGTCCTCGCTCGGAATCGTGTCGCTGTCGAAGACCTTCGGCTGATTCTTCGCTGGCACGTGAAGCTGAAAGGCGATTGGGTCCGAGAACATCTGTGCGTGGACATGGCGAGTACCTTCGAGGGCATGCGATTCGGCGATGTCCTCGCCCGCGTCTAGCGAGATGTAAATGATGAGCTCAGGGCTCCAGGCTGCATCCAGCTCGGGCGCCGTCGCGATCGTCACACGCGGGACTGAAGGCTGCTCGGGCTGCCCGGCGGACCGCTGGCTGACGCGCGCCGCCGCCGAACGGAGTGGGCTCCTGATGCTATGAAGCTTGCCTTGACGGACTCGACTCCAAGGCGGAAGCTCCGCGGTCGTCGGTCTCGAGAATGAAGATCGTCTGGGGCGGCTTGGGCAGCGTCCGAGGCTCCGGGATGTTCGGCGGGTGTAGTGGCGTCGGGGGTTCTGTGAGGCGGTTGGTCATCGTCCAACCGAGCCTCGATCCCCGATTTCTCAGTACGAAAGCGCCGACGACCGAACCGGGAAGTACGCGGTTTGGCCCGAGTGGGTCTGCCCAGCAACGGTGATGCTTGCGCTGTGCACCTGCTCCAGGTCCTCGGCCGACAGGATCCGCGCGTCGCCGGCGGGCATTCCGTTGTCGTCGTAGGTGATCAGGGCGAGCTCGCCGATGGCTTCAGGACTCTCGGCCCCGATCTGTGCCATCTCAGCGAGGGCTTCCTGCTCGTCTTCAAATGACGCGACGAGGTTTCCTGTTGAGTCAAAGATCCACAAAGTGCATTATCTACACCTCTACCGAGGTTATATCGCCCGTCTAGCTCGTCGGCGACGTCGAGCATCGCCTCCCCGACCTCGTGGAACGCGTGGGCGACTGCGGCGACCTCGGTCCCGGAAGCCGCCATCGCCAGGCGCTCCAGCGCCGCGTCGAAGTCCTGCCAGAGCTCGTCGGACCCGGGCCGGTTCCCTCCGGCCGCAACGCCGAACGCAATCGGCCGAACGGTGATTGGGCGGCGGGGGCCGAGGCTTCCCGGCTGCGCACGAGCACAGCAGTGCTGCTGGGGCGTACGGTCAGTCGTCGCCGGCGGCGATCTCTGGGGTGCGCCGCATGACCCGCTCGATCAAGCGAGTTCGAACCGCGTCGAACTCGGAGGGGTCGCCGAGGTCCGCGGGACCTCGTCGGTGATCTCGACCGCGGGTAGCTCCGCTCGCGGCGTTCCGGCCTTCCAGGTCGAGACGGCGATCGGCGCGTACACCCGGTGGGCAGACCAGTGCTCGCCGCCCTGAAGTCGCTGTGGGCCCTCGAAGGTCGCCGCGGCCGCGTCAGCGCCAGCTCGGTGTCACTCGAGGTCGTGACCGGCCGTTGGCGGGCATTGGTGCTCGCCAGTCCGCAGCTCGGCGAAGGCGAGCTTGATCGCCGCGACTACTCATTTTGCGTGCTGGAGGCGCTGGTCGCGGCGCTAGACCGCCGTGGGGTGTTCGTCACCCGCTCGGGGCGGTTCACCAACCCCCGCGCCCAGCTGCTCAGTGGCCCCGGGTGGACGGCCGCGCGGCCGGACATCTGCGCCCGCCTCAATCTCGAGCCCGATCCTCAGCAGGCGCTCGAGCGGCTCGGCGCCCAGCTCGACAGCGCCCACCGGCAGACCGCCGAACGCTTGCCCCAAACATCACGATGCAAATCGCCGAGCTCGCCGGCGCCGACCGCCCGGATCTGGCAAGCTCAAGGCCCTCGACGAGCCCAAGCAGCTCAGCGCGCTGCGCGCGACCACCACCTCCATGCTCCCCGCCCGCGTCGCGTTCTCCGAAGTGCTGCTGGAGGTCTTCCACTGGACCGGGTTCGCCGACGCGTTCACGCACCTCAGCGAAGGCCTCGCCCGCGCCGAGGACCTGCCCATCAGCATCTGCGCGGTCCTGCTCGCCGAGGCGTGCAACATCAGCCTCGCCGAGGTCGCCAACCCCGGCATCCCGGCGGTGTCGCCCAACCGACTGGCGTGGGTCAGCCAGAACTACGCGCGCGCCGAGACGATCGCCGCCGCCAACGAGCTGCTGCTCGACGTCTACCTTCGCGTCTCACTCGTCCAGGCCCTGGGCGACGGGCACATCGCGACCGTCGACGGGATGCGCTTCCGGCTGCCGGTCCGATCAATCCACACCGGTCCCTACCCGCGCTACTTCGCCCGTCGCCGCGGCGTCACCTGGCTGAACTACCTCTCAGACCAGTTCGCCGGCCTGCACGCCATCGTCGTGCCCGGCACCCTGCGCGACTCGCTGATGATCCTCGACGGCCTGCTCGAGCTTGCGCCACCTGGCGACGGCGGCGCGGTGACCATCCTCACCGACCAAGCCTCCTACTCCGATCAGATCTTCGGGCTGTTCTGGCTTCTGGGCTACCAGTTCAGCCCCCGCCCCGCCGGCCTGCCCGACGAGCGCTTCTGGCGCATCGACCGCCACGCCGACTACGGCCCGCTCGATCGCCTCGCCCGCCACCGCATCAACCCCGAGCTGATCGGCGAGCAGTGGGAGGACATCCTGCGCGTCGCCGGGTCGCTGTCCACCGGCACCGTCCGCGCCTCCGAGCTGCTGCGCGTCCTGCAAGGCGGCGGACGCCCCAGCCGCCTCGGCCGCGCGATCGCCGAACTCGGCCGGGTCGCCAAGACGCTCCACGTGCTCGCCTGGATCGACAGCGAAGAGCTCCGTCGCGAGACCGGCATCGAGCTCAACCGCGACGAAGGCCGGCACCCAGTCGCCCGAATCATCTTCCACGGCAACGAGGGGCAACTGCGCCAGCCCTACCGAGACGAGCACGCCGGCGTCCTCGCCCCACTGCAGACCGATGCCTGACCACAACGACCAAGCCCTCCGCGCGGCGATAACACGGCTGCTCGCCGGCGAGGCGCAACGCACCGACGGGCGCCTCACCGTCAGCAACCTCGCCGCCGAGGCCGGCCTCACCCGCCAGCAGGCCTACCGCTCGCCCGTCATTTACGTCTGGCGCGAGGCGACCCGCGAGCCGCCATCGACCAGCCACCCGGACAAGACGCAGGCGCGGATCGAGCGTCTCGCTCGGGAGCTCGCCGCCGCCCAGCAGCGCGCACAGCGCTACCGACAAGAACGAGATGCAGCCCGCGACCGGGCTAAGACGCTCGCGAACGCCTGCCGCGTCCTCGACGAGGAACGAGGCACTACGAGCCGCGCTCGCCGACGCCCACGTCGTCGTGCCGATCCGTCATCGGGCGCTCCCGCGGCTCGCCGAGGAGCCGGCGGCGCGCAGCGACGCTGACCGGTGAGTGCCTTGCCAGCAGCCGGGAGCGCGAGTTGCTACCTCGCTCGCGGTCCCCAATATGGGCGCAGCGGCGGCAGATCGCGCCACTCGGGGTCAGGCCCGAGCGGCGTCTCGCCGTCATCGTCCGAGGTGCGCCGGCCGTACTGGTCGGGGATCTCGCCCCAACCCCAGTACTGCAGAGGACCGGTGGGGATGATCCCGAGCGTCTCGAGCGGGTCGATCCGCTGCTCGCCGACGGTGCACAGGTGCGTCCAGTCGTCGCCCATGTCGAAGGTATAGAGAAGCTGCTCGTCGCGCTTCAGGCGACCCAGCCGCACGTCGCCCGCGAACACCGATCGCTCCGGCGGGTCCTCCCACGCGATCGGCCCGCAGATGCTGGTGTTGTCTGAAAGCTCGACCATGCACAGTGAGAGCGGTCCCAGCGAGAGAACGCATTATCGATCCGCATTATCGATCGCGTCGGCCAGCGCGGCGAACGTGTGCGAGCGGGAGGCCGCGAAGATCCGCCCCGGCCGCGGCCACAGCCGACGGCCGCGACCCTCGATCAACTCCACACGGATCGACAACCAGGTGCGCGCCACGTCCACCCAGTTTGACGCGCCTCGATGTTGAATGCTCCGAGCCGGCACAGCGGTTTTCCGCAGAGAGCGTTCTTCCGCGGTCGATCCGGCCGGCCCCGCGTCTACGCTTGCGCGATGCCCTCACCGATCAGCGAAGCCCAATCCCAGATCCTCCACGAGCAGATCGTCCCCGACTTCCTCGCGATGCTCGACGAGGCACCGGCGCTCGAAGACCCGGCCGAGGTAGAGCACCTCGCGGCCAACATGCTCGTGCCGCTGGAGCAGCCCGAGATCCCGCCTGAGGTTGGCTTCGCGGTCGTTGAGGCGATCGCCGCACGTCGTGACGCGGATGCCGCGGGCGTGCTCGCCGCGCTCACGGCACTTGCCGCCGAGCCGCTCGCCAGCGAGGCGCGCGCGAGCTTGCAGCGGCTCGCCCGCGAGGGAATCACTTCGCTCGCTATAGCGCGGGTCGGAACGCTCGCCGTGGAAGAGGCGGTGCAGATTCAGAGCGACACCGCCGAGTTGGTGCTCGCGCTGCTCGCGCGGCCGGGGACCGAACAGGTGCAGGTGGCGGTCTTCGGGATCGAGCACGAGGACACCGGCGGCGCGCTCGTCGACTGCGCCCTGACACCCCCGACAGCCTTCGGCGAGGCGCGCGAACTGCTGGCCGGCGCCGACGGCACGGTGACGCAGCCAATCGCCCCAGACGAACTGGCCGACCGGGTGAAGACGGCCGCGCAGCAGGCGATCGACGCGGATGTCGCGCTGGGGCCCGAGGCCGGGCCGGCGCTGCCGGTCGTTTCCCGCGCGCTGACCGGAGATCCGACCGGGCTGCCGCGACCCCCACTGGCGGCGCCCTGGGAGGACGACGACCCGGAGTTGATAGTCGACGCGGCCGAGGATGAGCAAGGCTTTCACCGACTCATGGACCAGCTGCTGGACGAGTTCGAACAGCACGCCCGCGCGACCTATACGCCCGACGGCGTGGTGTGTGAGAACGGTGACTTCGTTGCGTCAACGATGCTGCAGTGGAAGGGCGGCTACGACGACGGCCGTCTCGGACGCTGGACGCAGACAGACGTGGCCGAGTACATGCTCGACTACTTCCCGCGCAAGGTCTCCGCCGACGACGAAACGCTCGCCGCGGTCCCCGAGTGCGTCAGCGCGTTCCTCGGGTTCTTGGCCGTGCGCGACAGCCTGTCCGGCGACCCACTCGAGCAACTCGAGAAGGCGTGCGAAGAGCTGCGCGACGAGTTCCTCAAGAGCGCCGGCGACAGCTCGCACTGGGGGCTAGCGAAGTCGATGCTCTCGCAGATGCAGGCCGAGGGGATCGACCCCACCGCGCCCGGTGCGCTCGATGCCTGGATCGAGAACTTCAACGCCCGCCCGCGCGCGCAGCGCGATGTGATCATCGGCCCCGCCGCCGACCGCATGGCCCGCGCCGCTGGGCTTCCCTCGGCCGGACCGGCACGTTCTCCCAAACAGAAGGTGCAGCGCCGCAAGGCGCAACGCCAAGCGCGCAAGCGCAACCGGCGAGGCTGACACTCGCTCGGGATCAAGCGCCGTCCGGGTCTCGCTTACTGAGGCGATAATTTCGGTCTGGTCGCGGGCCCCGTCAGCCGTCATCTCTGACGGTGAGGCGACGCCTCTCTTGCGCCGCCGCCCGGGCCTCGAAGATGATGACCTCAAGCTCTCGGCGCGCCGCCTCCTGCGCCTGCGCCTCAGTGACTTCGACCCCGGACCGGGGCAGCCCGAGGCACTCAGCAGCCCACACGCGCCACGCCCAGTCGCCGCTTTCGAGCTGCCAGACGTCCCACCCTCGGGCAATCCCCAAATCCATCGAAGAGTCGCGAATTGCTGCTCCCATCCTCGAGACATGATTGCGCACAGCGGCCGGCCCATGG
>Ga0187766_10000287_pt1 | contig 27837 bp, 24 predicted proteins | sample 0216_QUI02_MP05__4_FD_132971 | JGI IMG/M metagenome (GOLD analysis project Ga0187766, IMG submission 132971) | Tropical peat soil microbial communities from peatlands in Department of Meta, Colombia - 0216_QUI02_MP05_20_MG | ecosystem: Environmental > Terrestrial > Soil > Wetlands > Peat ... | reverse complement strand
GCAAAGTCCGGTGCGGAAGCTCGCCCTCTCCGCGATGTGCCAGCCGGCCCAGGGGCGCGGCAGCGCCTGCCTGCTTGTTATTTTCACCCGCCGCGGGTGGGCGCGACGGCGAGGGCAACTAGCGGGGACTACGCCGCCAGGTACTGAAGCCAAGCCGTCGGGATCGTCGGGCTTGCGACCTGGATGAACACGTGCGGGCTCGGCGTCCGCGGCTGCTTGAGCAGGCGCATGCCGGCTTGACGGGGCAGCGCGTCTCCCTTGCGGCGGTTGCACGGCGCGCAGGAGGCGACGATGTTCTCCCAGTTCGATGCTCCGCCCTTGGAGCGCGGCACGACGTGGTCGACGGTGAGGTTCGCGCGCGAGCCACAGTACTGGCAGGTCCAGTCATCGCGGGCGAACACCGCGCGGCGGGTGATCTTGCGGCGGTGAGTGTCGCGCGGGATGCGGACGTACGTCACCAGCCTGATCACGACCGGCCGCTCAATCGTGCGCGTGGCCGAGTGAAGCTCCCAGGCCGCGTGCTCGATCACTTCCGCCTTCTCCTTGAGCAGCAGCACGACCGCCCGCCGAACCGTGCAGACATTGATCGGCTCATACGTCGCGTTCAAGACGAGCACCCGACCAACCTCACGCCCGCGTCGCTGGTGCTCTGGTAGCGACGCGGACCACGCTGGGGCCGGTGGTACGGAGGTGCCCATGGCTGGCGCCAGTGTAGCGAGGGGCCAGGGCGGCATCCGGCGCAGCTGGAGCGTGTCGCCGCGCAGGCGATTTGGTCAGTCGGCAGCGGGAAATGAGCCCAGGACCCGCAGCATCTGGACGTGAGCGCGCATCCCCTCGAGCGCATCCGCCACGTGTGGTTCCGTGTCCCTCCCCTCGAGATCGAGGAAGAACATGTACCGCCCGAGGCCCTGCTTGCGTGGCCGCGATTCGATCCGGGTGAGGTTGACCCCACGCGACGCGAACTCCGACAGGCAGCCCACGAGCCAGCCGGGCGCCTCCGAGCCGACGCCCCAGAAAACGATCGCTGTCTTCCAGGGGCCGAGCGGCGGCCCCACTGAATCGGGCCCCCCTGGCGGCGATCCGCTTGGCCCAAGCCAGACGAATCGCGTTTCGTTACCCGGTAGGTCCTCGACCCCGGCGCGCAGCACGTGGCAGCCATAGCGCTCCGCGGCAAGGCGGTTGCCGAGCGCGGCCCATGCTCCCTCGTGCTCGGCGACGGTGCGGACCGCCTCGGCGGTCGAACTGCCGGCCAGGACGCGCGCGCCAGGCAGGCGGGTGCGGATGAAGCGCGCACACTGCGCGTTGGCCTGGGGATGGGACACGACGACCTCGATCTCGGACAGCTCGAGCGGCGTTCTGGCGATCAGGCAGTGGCGGATCGGATGCACAACCTCGCCGACGATCGCAACGTCCTCGGTCTCGATCGCGAGCGCGTCGAGGGTGGCGTTGACGGACCCCTCGAGCGAGTTCTCGATCGGCACGAGCGCGCGCGCCACCGCGTGGTCGTGCACCGCCATCACCGTGTCGTAAATCGTCGGAAACGGCACGGGCTCGAGCTGCCGTCCGGAGACCGCGTCCGTCAGGGCCTCCTGTGTGAACGTGCCCTCGGGGCCGAAGTAGCCGACGCGCAACGAACTACGACGACTCGGGATGTGCAGCGTTGCCTTCCAGGGCCAGCCGAATCGCCTCGTCCTCCTCCGGCGAGAGCGCGTGCTCCGCGTGCCCCTCGTGCACCTCCTTTGCGTACATGCGGGCCTGATCGCGGTGGTTGATCGAGGACAGCACGATTCCGGATCGCGTCGCGTCGAGCAGCGCGATCGAGGACGACTGGCGGCCGGACATCTCCCCGTAGGCGTCGTAGCGGACGAGCGATCGGTACGCGATCGCATAGTCGAGTCGCTGCTCGGACGTCTCCACGCGCTCGTTCAAGCGGGTCGCGGCGTCCTGGACATACTCGTTGAGCGCCTCGAACTGGGACTGGAGCGCGGCCGCGTGTCCGACCAGGTCGAGCTGCCGATCGCCCAGGACTGCTCGCTGGTCGGCACGCACGCCGCGCAGCCTCACCGCCAGCGCCGCGGACAGGAGAAGCGCGACGATCGCGACCACGCCGGCGGCGATCGCGACGATCCCCGCGGTGCTCGTGAGGTCATGCACCGGGCGAAGGATAGGCGGGACGGAGCGCGAAGCGCGCCGGGCCGGTCCACCGCACCCACGGGATGCCGCCTACTCGACGCGCGGGATGCCGGCCGATTGGACGCGCGGGATCCCGGGCTACCGGGCTACTGGAACGTGACCGGGAACGACAGCGTGTTGTGCGTCAGGACGGTTTCGCCCGGAACTCGCTCGACCGTCGCGCTGACGGTGTAGCTGCCGGCGGGGGGTGAGGAGCTGAGCGTAACGCGCGCCGTGGACTGCTGGTTCGGAGTGGTCTGGGGGACGACCGTCTGCCCGCTGACCGAGGTGCCGCTGACCGAGACCTTGACGACCACGTTCGTCTCGGCGTTCTGACCGTCGTTGGTGAACGTGCAGACGAACGTCGGCGGCGGGCTCGCGGGGAGCGTGTTGGTCGACGCGGTCGACAGCACCGTGCCGTTCACGGTCACCTGATTCATCGCGTGCCCGTGGATGCCCGGCGCGGGTTTGCCGGTGCCACCGCTTGGCGTCGCGAACGGCACCCGGAGCTCGGTCGCGATGAACGACGGCGTCAGCCAGGACAGGCTCGGAAGGAACTGGCCGGAGTAGATCGTCTGGCCGTTGACGCCGCCCACCGCGATGTTCGCGGCATTCAATTGCCCTGCGATCAACGGTGCCGTGTACCCCTTGTAGACGACGTCCGAGGCGTAGAAACGGGCCATTTCGGACGCGATCGCGTTGATCGCGTCCTTGCTCGCGGACGTGGCGAGAGCCGGTTGGATCTGCCCGGCGATGCCGGCGATCGCATCGGCCCGCATCTGGAGCGCGAGCACCAGATTCTGCTGCGCCCCCTTCATCTCGCTGGGAACGTCAAAGCGCCTGGCGGTCGCGAGTTGTGAGCGGGCGCTCTTCAGCGTCTCGTTGATCTGGTATTGCAGCCCGGTGGGGTTGGTCGTGCCGTTGCCGCCGGCGAGCTCGCTGAACAGCTGACTCCCGGTCTGGTCTGACTGCGCGAGGACCGACGCGACGTTGTTGTTGTAGTCCTTGAGCGCGCTGTTGCGCTGGCTGACCTGGCAGCTGTGTACGCCGAGCGCGATCAGGACGATCACGATCACGAGCGCGACCGCAGCGACCGCGCGCCGCACCTGAATCGCCTGCCGGCTGGGGGGCTGCTGCCCGCCGGTTCGTGACGGCGGGCGACCGGCTCCGGCCGTCCGGCGGCTGCGCGGTGCTGTGGAAGGCTCCTCGACGTCGTCGAAGAACGACAAGTCTCTCGCTCCTTGCGGGGATTATGAAACCTCCAGTATGACCATCCTTTCGGCGGGACATGCAAGTCACGCGCGATCTCGCGCTCGCCCCGATCCGAATCCGCGGGCCCGGCCGACCCGTGTTCGGTCCTCGGCTCGCGGCAGGCGCAGGGACACGGCGCGGCGTGTTGAACATCCCGCCGATGGACACGAGCAGGTCGCCGACCGCCGGCCGCGCCGGAACCCGGACGCAGACGCGGCCCCGCCGGCACGGCGAGCCGGAGCTCGTGCTGGGCCGCTACCGGCTGTACCGGCAGCTCGGCGCGGGTGGGTTCGGCACCGTCTGGCTCGCCCGGGACGAACGGCTCGAGCGCGAGGTCGCGGTCAAGATCGTGCCGCTCGAACGGATCGTCGGTGGTCGCTTCGAGCGCGAGGCGCGCGCGGCCGCCAGGCTCGCACACCCGGGCATCGTCACGCTGTACGAGGCTGCGGTCGACAGCCACGGCGCGTACCTCGTCTCGGAGCTCGTCCACGGCCACACGCTGGAGCAGCTACTCGACGCCGGGCGGCTGTCCGATCGGGACGTCGTGACGATCGGAATCGCGCTGTGCGACGCGCTCGCGCATGCGCACGCGCACGGGGTCGTGCACCGGGACCTGAAGCCGTCCAACGTGCTGGTGCCCGACACGCCGGCAAGCCCCGCACAGATCGCGAAGTTGACCGATTTCAGCGTCGCGCGCGTGCTCGGCGGTGACTCGCTGACCCGGACTGGCGATGTCGTCGGGACCGCGGCGTACATGGCGCCCGAGCAGGCGGAGGGTCGCGCGGCCGGTCCACCGGCCGATCTGTACGCGTTGTCGCTCGTGATCTACGAATCGCTCACGGGTGTCAATCCGCTTCGCGACGGGGCGGCAGCGCCGCGGGCGCGTCGGCTCGGCGCCCACCTACCGCCCCTTCGCCGGCAGCGCCGCGACCTGCCGCGGGAGTTGGGGCAGGGGATCGATCTCGCATTGCGCCCACGTTCCCGTGAGCGCGGCCGGCTCGAGGACTTGCGGGGGTGCCTGGAAGGAACGCTCGATCGAGTGAGGGATGAGCCCGGAATCGTCGCCGACCCCTTGCCGCGGATCACGAGGCACGTTCACGCGGCCGCGGTGGCCGACGACTCGGCCGAGCCCCGGTCCGAGGCAACCGCGGACCTGCCCGCGCCACCCGGGCCGGCACGCGCGCGAGCCGCCGGCGCGGTGGCGACGGCCGTCACGTGCGCATGGCTGCTCGCGCACGTGCTCACGCCGGCTCCGATCGCTCCCGCGGCGGTCGGGCTGCTCGCTGGGCTGCTGGTGCTCGCGCTGCCGCGGGTCGGCTGGCTGTCGCTGACAGCGGGCGTGACGCTCACGGCCGTGGTGCAAGGCCGTCCCGGCGGCGCGCTCGTGATCCTGATGGCGGGGCTGCTGCCGGCCGTGTTGCTGCCCGGCGCCGGAACGGCATGGCCACTGGCAGCCGGCGCTCCGGCGCTCGGCGCGTTTGGGCTGGCCGGCGCGTGGCCGGCGGTTGCGAGCGTGGCACGCAGCGCGTGGCGGCGGGCTGCGCTCGCAGCCACCGGCTGGACGTGGCTCGTGGTGGCGGGTCAGTTGACCGGCTCGGACCTCTACCTCCGGCGCCTGCCCGGCAGCCCGCGCCCGGAGGCGTGGACCGCGTCCGTGCACGTCACCGTCCACGATCTGCTCGCGCCGCTCGCCGCCGCGGGCGCGTTCACGCCCGCTGTGATCTGGGCGGTTGGCGCGCTTGTGCTGCCGTGGCTCGTTCGCCATCGCTCGCTGGCTGCGGACGCGATCCGAGTGGTCGTGTGGGCGACCGCGCTGGCGGCGACCGCGGCGGCCGTCGCCGGCGACCGCCTCGTAACGCCCCGGAGTGCGGTGATCGGTGCGTTGGCGAGCGGGCTCGTGGCGCTCGCCCCGGCGCTGCGCCGTGCCTGGTACCCCGCCGCGCGCCGGCGGACGATCCAGATGACGCTGGTAAAGGCCGATAAATCAGGTAGCGACAGCGAGCCGGTGGCAAAGCCTGGGCTCGACTTTCGTAGCATGGAATCGCCCTGAGCCTGTAAACGAACACAATCTCGTCAAACGCGGCCCGGGCCAAGCAATGAGTGTGCTCAGAAGCCTTGAGAGCAAGATCGCTGGCCTCGTTGAAGGCACGTTCAGCCGTGCCTTTCGATCGGAGGTCAGGCCGGTTGAGATCGCGCGCAAGCTCGCGCGAGAGATGGAGGCCCACAAAGCCGTGTCGCTGTCGCGCACGTACGTCCCGAACGAGTACCGCGTGTTCCTGTCCGCGCGCGACCGCGAGCGCTTCGCCGATTACGAGGCCGCGCTTGCAGATGAGCTCGCCGGCTACCTGCTCGAGTACGCGCGGCGCGAGCGGCTGGCGCTGGTATCCCGACCGGTGATCGAGTTCGAGACCGACGACCGGCTCGGGTTGGGCGAGTTCGGGATTCAGACGGGGGTGGTCGCGCCTTCCCAATACTTCGAGCAGCAGCCCGGCGATGACCAGGCCGGAAACACGATGATCTACGCCGACCCGGGCATGGCGCCGGTTCCGCGCGAGGAGCCGAAGCGACCCCGTCGCGAGAAGGCGCTGCTGCTGATCGACGGAAAGCGGCTGGTCGTGGGCCCAGCGGGCGTGACGGTTGGTCGTAGCCGCCAGTGCGACATCGTGCTCAGCGACCCGAACGTCTCCCGCCGGCACGCCGAGATCCGCCCCCGCGGCAACGACTGGGTCATCACTGACCTGGGATCGACGAACGGATCGTTGCTCAACGGCCGGCGGATCGAGGGAGCCGAGCTGATCGGGCCCGGAGACGAGATCGAGCTGGGCACGTCGCTGATCACGTTCGAGCTGGAGTGACGCCGTGCTCGAGCCCGTCTCGGTTGGTCTGAAGTTTGGTTTCCTCGCGATCCTGTATCTGTTCCTCATGTGGGTTGCCTGGAGCGCGGTGCGCGACCTGCGCCACGGCCGCCGTTCCGCCGTGCCCTCGGACCGTGGTGCGCCGGACGACGCAACCGGGATGCACGCCGCGGCGGATGGACTCGGAAGTTTCGACGACGGGTTCGAGCCGCGCCTGCTGGTCGAGCGCGCGACCGGCCACAAGTCCGGAATCGCGTACGACCTCTCCGGCGGCGCTACCCTCGGCCGCGGCGACGTCGAGATCCGCCTCGATGATCCGTTCGCGTCCTCGCGGCACGCAAGGATCTCGCGGCAGGGTCACGTGATCGTGATCGAGGATCTAGGGTCTACGAACGGCACCTACCTGAACGAACAGCAGCTCACCGGCCCGCAGCCGCTGCATTCCGGCGACCGCATCCGGATCGGGGGATGCGAGTTCTCATACCTCCAATGACAGTCACTCATGCTCGTCGTTGCTGAAACGATCGCCAAGACCGACACCGGCCGCCAGCGCCGCGAAAACGAGGACTCATCGCTTGCGCGCCCCCCCGTGTTCGTGGTCGCTGATGGCATGGGAGGCGCCCAGGCGGGTGAGGTGGCGTCGAGGATCGCGATCGAGGCCTTCAGGCGCGGGCTGCCCGAGTCGGGCAGCGCCGAGGAGCGCCTTGCGACACGCGCCCGCGAGGCGAACAGCCAGATCCACGCGTTGTCGCGAAGCGAGCACGAGCGCGCTGGGATGGGGACGACGCTGACCGCCGCATACATCGAGGACGCGCATCTCTCGATAGCGCACGTGGGCGACAGCCGCGCATACCTGTTCCGCGACGGAGCGCTCACGCGGCTGACGCAGGACCACTCGCTGGTCGACGAGCTCGTTCGTCGTGGGAAGTTGACCGAGGAGCAGGCCGCCGAGCATCCACAACGGTCGATCATCACCAGGGCGCTGGGGCCCGAGCCGACCGTCGACGTCGACACCTGGACATACGCGGTCAGGGACGGCGACGTGGTGCTGCTGTGCAGCGACGGACTGACGTCGATGATCTCCGAGGAGCGCGTTGCGGAGACGCTGGACTCGACGCCGACGCTCGACCAGGCTGCACAGCAGCTGATCGACGAGGCCAACGAGGCCGGCGGTCGCGACAACATCACCGTCGTGCTGTTTCGGGTCGCGGAGGTCGGCGCCGGTGCGACCGCGGAAGACGCGACGATCGTGGGAGCACCCGCGGCCGCCGGGCAGGATCGGCGAACGGCGAGCGCGCACGATGCGCCGCGCAGCGAGGACGGGATCGCGCCGCGTCCGGCGCCGACTGCCGTCGCCGAGCCGCTCGTGAGGGTTCCGCTCGCGCGCACGCAGGGACGTCCGCAGCCACCATCTGCCCCGCCCTCGCGCCGGGAGAAGCGTTACATCAAACCCGTCGCGGCGCTGCTCTCGGTCCTGATCGTGCTGTTCGTGATCGGCGGCGCCGGGTATCTGGCCACGCGCCAGCTGTATTTCATCGGCACGAACGCGGAGGGGATCGTCACGATCTACAGGGGCCTCCCGTACGACCTCCCGGGAGGCATCGATCTGTACGAGACGTTCTACGTCTCCGGCGTCCCGGCGCAGCTGATCCCGGCAGACCGCCGCTCGACCGTGCTGAACAACCAGCTCCGATCCGAGTCTGACGCGGAGTCGGTCGTACACGATCTGGAAACCGGCAAACTCGCGCGATGAGCGCCCGCAATCGAGAGCTTGTGGGTCTGATCCCCGCGTCGCTGCTCGTGACCGCGGGCTTTGCCGGTGTGTTCATCCAGCGTTCGAACGCGCTGTCGAATGTGTCGCTCACGTACGGCGCGATCTTCCTCGGGCTGTGCCTGGCCGCACATATCTTCATCCGGCTGACGCTGCCGCACGCGGACCCGTACATGTTCCCGCTGGTCGCGGTGCTGGCGAGCTTCGGGTTGGTGATGGTGTACCGAATCGACAGCACGCTCGCGCGTCAGCAGGCGCAATGGTTCGTGCTCGGGCTGGTCCTGTTCGCGGCCACGATCGTGATCTTCCGGGACTATCGCCGCCTGGAGCGCTATCGCTACACGATCGTGCTCGTGTCGCTCGGGCTGATGGTGCTGCCGCGCTTGCCGGTAATCGGCTATCAGGCCAACGGCGCGTACCTGGGAGTACGGATCCCGGGGCTGTTCGTGTTCCAACCGCCCGAGTTCGCCAAGCTCGGACTTGTGATCTTCCTCGCCAGCTACCTGCGCGACACGCGCCAGGTATTGGTGATGGGCGCGCGCCGGATCCTCGGCGTAACGATCCCGCCGCTGAAGCAGTTCGGGCCAGTGGTCGTGATCTGGGGGTTGGCGATGCTGATCCTGGTCGTGCTGAGCGACATCGGCTCCTCGCTGATGTTCTACGGCGCGCTGCTGGCGATGCTGTACGTGGCGACCAACCGGTTGTCGTTCGTGGTCGTCGGGGTGATCGCCGCCGCGATCGGGTTCTGGTACCTGGGGACGCACATCCCGCATGTCCATGCACGCGTCGAGACGTGGCTGCATCCGTTTGATCCCCGGCTCTACAACGCCGCGCTCGGCAGCTATCAGATCGCGAACTCGCTGTTTGCCCAGGCGGCCGGTGGCATGTTCGGCCAGGGCTTCGGCCAGGCGGTGCTGAGTTTCCCGATCGGCGGTGCGACCCTGCTCCCGTTCCCGCAGACGGACATGATCTATGCCGTCATCGCCGACGAACTGGGGCTGTTCGGCGCGACCGCGGTGCTGCTGACCTACCTGATCTTCGTCTGGCGAGGCTTCAAGACGGCGATGCTGGCGACGGACTCGTTCTCGAAGCTGTTGGCCGTCGGGCTGACCGCGATGTTCGCGCTCCAGGTGTTCGTGATCGTCGGCGGAGTGACGCGCGTGATCCCGCTGACCGGCGTGACGCTGCCGTTCATCTCATACGGGGGTTCGTCGATCATCGCGAACTTCGTCCTGCTGGCGTTGCTGCTGCTGATCTCCGACCGCGCACGGAGGCCGCAGTGAACGGCGCGATCGTCCGTCTGTTCGCCGTCGTCGTGGTCCTGTTCGCGTTGCTCGTCGGATGGACGTCGCGGTGGACGGTGTTCGACGCGTCATCGCTGGACAGCAACCCGCTCAACCGGCGCCCGCTGGTCGGTGACCTGAGGATCGAGCGCGGCCGGATCCTCGCCGGCGACGGCGAGGTGCTCGCGCAGTCCGTGCCCGGCCCGAGCGGCACGTGGGGCCGCACCTACCCGACAGGATCTCTGTTCGCGCAACCGGTTGGGTATCTGATCGCCGTCGAAGGGCGGGCGGCCGGGCTCGAGCTCTCGCGCGCTCCGGCGCTGCGCGGACTTCAGACCGGGCTCAGCTCGATCCTCGGACAGCTGGGCGCGCGCCGCGTCGGCGACGACGTGTACACGACGCTCAACCCGGCCGCGCAGCGGGTTGCGCAGTCCGCGCTCGCGGGGCGCGCGGGCTCGGTTGTCGCGCTCGACCCGAGGACCGGCGCGGTGGAGGTGATGTACTCCAACCCGAGCTACGACGACAACCACCCTGACAGCTGCAGCCCACCGGGTTGTTCCGAGCTCAACCGGGCGACGCAGGCCGCGTACGCCCCGGGCTCGACGTTCAAGATCGTCACCGCGACGGCAGCGATCGACAGCGGCAAGTACACCCCGAGCTCGGTGATCAACGGCAACTCGCCGATCCTCGTCTCAGGCGTGCCGCTCGCCAACGACGGTAACAAGAGCTGGGGTCCGCAGACGCTCACGACGGCGATGACCTACTCGATCAACACGATCTTCGCCCAGGTCGCCGAAAGCGTCGGTCGCGCAACGATGACCGAGTACATGAAGCGGTTCGGCTTCTACTCGACCCCCCCGCTCGACTATCCGCCCGGCGAGATGCGCCCCAGCGACGTCCGCTCGCCTGAGACGGGCAAGCCGCTGCCGCCCGGCAGCCCCGACGAGGACATCGGTCGGATCGGGATCGGCGAGGGCGGGCTTGCCGTCACGCCGCTGCAGATGGCGATGGTCGCGGCGGCGGTCGCCAACGGCGGCAAGCTGATGGCTCCCCGTCTGACCAACCGGATCGTCGATCCGACCGGCCGGACGGTGCAGACGATCAAGCCGACCGTCTACAGCCAGGTGATGAAGCCCTCGACGGCCGCCGGCGTGACGCAGATGATGGAGAACGTCGTCGAGGAAGGAACCGGCACGGCCGTCCAGCTCGGTGGCATCAGCGTCGCCGGGAAGACGGGGACCGCATCGATCGGCCCACCCGGCTCGAACCTGACTCAGCCGTCGTTCGCCGCGTTCGCGCCGGCCCAGAACCCGAGCGTCGCGATCGACGTGACGGTCGATCAGAGCCAGGGCGGCTTCGGCGGTACGATCGCTGCGCCGATCGCGAAGGCCGTGCTGCAGACGCTGCTTTCGGGGGGCTGATGAGCAATGGCTGAGCTTTCTGAGGGAACCATCGTCGATGGGCGCTACAAGGTGTCCTCGCGCCTCGGCAGCGGCGGGATGGCCGACGTGTACCTCGCCGAGGACCAGCAGCTGGGCCGCAAGGTGGCGCTCAAGGTGCTGCACCGCCGGTTTGCCGAGGACCCCGGATTCGTCGAGCGCTTTCGCCGCGAGGCGCAGGCCGCGGCCGGCCTCCAGCACCCGAACGTGGTCGCCGTGTACGACCGCGGCTCCTACGAAGGGACGTACTACATCGTGATGGAGTTTCTCCCGGGACGGTCGCTCAAGCAGCTGATCCGCCTGGAGGCGCCGCTCGACCCGGTGCGCGCGATCGACATCACGAGCGAGGTCCTGAAGGCCGCCCGGTTCGCGCATCGTCGCGGCGTGATCCACCGTGACCTCAAGCCCCACAACGTGATCGTGGACGAGTCCGGCCACGCGACGGTGACGGACTTCGGCATCGCGCGGGCAGGCGCGTCGGATATGACCGAGACCGGATCGATCATGGGTACGGCGCAGTACCTGTCGCCCGAGCAGGCACAGGGTCACGCGGTCAGCCCGGGCTCAGATCTGTACGCGATCGGCGTGGTCCTGTACGAGATGCTGACGGCCCGGGTCCCGTTCGACGGCGAGTCGCCGGTGACGATCGCACTCAAGCACGTGTCGGAGGCTCCGCCCCCGCCGAGCGCCGTGAACTCGAACGTGCCACCGGAGCTGGAGCAGGTCGTGCTCTGGGCGCTGAACAAGGATCCCGCCGATCGACCGGCCGAAGCCGAGCAGTTCGCCGTGGCGCTGGAGCAGGCCAGGGTCGCGATCGTGTCGCACTCCGGAGGCCAGCGCACGACGAGCATGGCGGCCCTGGTCGCGGTTGGAGAACCGGTTGGCGCGGTGCTCTCCACGGCCGTCGATCCGATCCCGCCTCCGGATGGCGCGTCGACGGCCGTCCCGGAGGCGCCTGAGGACGGCGCCGGGCCCCCCGACGAAACGCAGCCGCCGACGCCGCCCGAACATCGCAAGCGGCGCTGGTGGCCGTGGGCGCTGCTCGTGCTCGCCCTGCTGCTGCTCGCGGGCGGTCTAGCTGCCGCCTACCTGCTCACGCGGCCGGCCACGACGATCGTGCCGAGGCTCGTCGGAGAGCAGATCAGCGTCGCGCAGACCCAGGTCGAGAACGCCGGCCTCACGCCCAACATCCAGTACCGCATGGCGAGCCAGCCGTCAGGCATCGTGATCAATCAGGACCCGCTCGTCGGAGCGAAGGTGAAGGAAGGATCGACGGTCACGCTGACGGTCTCGCAAGGCCCGGGCAACGTGGTCGTGCCGCCGGTCGACGAAGCGACTCAGCAGGCGGCCGAGCAGATGCTCACGCAGGCCGGGCTAAAGCTCGGGCGGGTGCTCCAGGAGTCGTCGAACACGATCCCCGTCGGTGACGCGACCCGTACCGAGCCCCCGGCCGGGACCTCGCTGCCGCAGGGCAGCAGCGTGAACCTGTACGTCTCGACCGGTCAAGCGCTCATCAGCGTGCAGGACGTCACGGGCCAAAGCGAGGGCTCGGCGAAGGCAACGCTTCAGAGCCAGGGGTTCGCCGTGCAGGTGACCACGCAACAGTCGAGCGCGGTCGCGGCCGGTGACGTGATCAGCCAGAGTCCGAGCGGTGGCTCACAGGCCGCCGCGGGCTCCACCGTCACGATCGCCGTTGCCACATCGCCGCCGACGTCGACCTCGACGACGACGACGTCGGCCCCGACGACGACGACGCCCACGACGTCCACGGCCGCGGTTCCGAACGTGGCGGGTGACACTGCGGCCACCGCGAGGGGCGCGTTGCAAGCAGCGGGATTCCAGGTCTCGCAGCAAACCACGGACACTACGAAGCGGGATCAGGGTGGGACGGTGATCTCGCAGAGCCCGTCGAGCGGAAGCACGCAGGGCAAGGGCAGCACGGTCACGATCGTCGTCGCTCACTACAAGCCGCGGACGCACACGACCACGAGCAAGACCAGCACGAACGCGACGACTCCCGGTCCGACGACGACCAATAGCACGACGTGAGCGCGCTGCGCGTAGCGGTTCTCGGCGGCGGCCGCTCGTCCGAGCACGAGGTCTCGCTGGCGTCGGCGCAGTCGGTGCGCGACGGGCTGCGGGCCGCCGGCCACGTACCGGTCGAGATCGAGATCGGGAAGGACGGCGTGTGGCGTCGCGACGGCAACGAGGTGTCCGTGACCCCCGGCCGCGGACTCGAGCGTGCGGATGTGGTGTTCCCCGTGCTGCACGGCCCGTTCGGGGAGGACGGAACGGTTCAAGGTCTGCTCGAGTGCCTCGACGTACCGTACGTCGGCGCGGGGGTGCTCGCGTCCGCGCTGTGCATGGACAAGGTCATGTTCAAGGCGTTGTTGGGTCGTTCAGGCGTGCCCCAGGTCGCTTACCGCGAGCTGCGGGAAGAGCAGTTCCGGTCAGCCCGCGCGCAGGCGCTCGAAGCGCTGTCCGATCTCGGCCTGCCGGTGTTCGTCAAGCCGGCACGGCTCGGATCGTCGGTCGGCATCGCTCGTGTCGCGGATCCGGCCGAGCTCCCCAGCGCGCTCGACGCCGCGTTCGACCACGATCCCGTCGCGCTCGTCGAGGCGGCGGCCACGGGGCTCGAGGTCGAGTGCTCGGTGATCGGGAACGGGGATCCGGTCGCGTCGGTCCCCGGCGAGATCGTGCTCGAGGCCGGCGAAGGTGGGTGGTACGACTACGAAGCCAAGTACACGCCGGGCGGGATGCGGCTGATCGTGCCCCCGCGCGTCGCGCCGCACGTCCGCGAGCGGGTGCGCGAGTTGGCGGTCGAGACGTTTGTCAAGACCGGCTGCAGCGGGCTCGCGCGAGTCGATTTCTTCGTCGACGGCGAGACGGTGCTCGTCAACGAGCTCAACACGATGCCGGGGTTCACGCAGACGAGCGTGTTCGGATCGCTGTTCGAAGCGAGCGGGATCCCGTACGCGGAGCTGCTCGACCGACTCGTCCGGCTGGGGCTGGATCGATACGCCGCCGAGCGGCGACATCGCCACTGACAGCGCCGCGGCGTCAGCGGTACAGCGCGACCTCGTTCAGCGACACGCTGTCCTGACCGGACGGGAGCTTCGTGATCCACACGAGGAAGTAGCGATAGCGCGTGTTACCGGTGTCGAGCGGGATCTTCTCCGGATTGTGCACGTACGCCACCGACGCCAGCTTGACCCACGCGGACCCGAACGCGTCGCGATTCGGGACGGCGTTCTGCGCGTAGATCTGGACGCTGAATCCCGGGGTCACGGTGTAGATCACGATCTCGCGTGCGATCGTGCCCGGACTGGCGTCGACGTACAGCCCGACGCCCGGCTTTTGAAGGGCGTAGTCGTAGTACTGCTCCGTCTGCCAGGCGGTCGTCAGGTCGTTGTCGATCGCGTACGCCGCCAGTTGGGGGTTCTGGGTCTTGTCACCGTTGAGGCCGTCCGGGTTGTAGTCGTGCGCGCACGTTTGGCAGAGCGGCACCTGTTGCAGCGTCGGCGTCGGCGCCGGCTCGGCCAGCTTGCCCGTGCCGTGGTGGGCTCTGGTCACGAGCCACGCCACGCCGCCGCTGACCGCCGCCAGCAGCACCAATCCCAGCACGAGCGCCAGGGCCCGATGCCTGACCCGGAACGGCACCCGTCGCTGGGTCTCCGAAGGCAGCGTGCGCAGCACGCTCGTGACTTGCCCCGTTGCGCTCCCTGCGCGTGCGGTCTCGATCGCGAGCACATCCTCCAGGTCTGCGATCAGCTCGGCGTCGTCCGCATAGCGGTCTTCGACGCGCTTGGCGGTGGCGTTGTCGACGACCGACGCGAGCGCGGCCGAGACCTCGGGGCGCAGGGACTGCACGTCGGGGAGCAGCTCGCGGACGTGCTTCATCGCAACCGCAACCTGCGTCTCCCCTTTGAACGGAACGTCGCCGATCAGCATCTCGTACAGCACCACGCCGAGCGAGTACAGGTCCGACTGGCCGGTCACCGGCTGGCCGAGAGCCTGTTCCGGGGAGACGTAATCGGTCGTCCCGAGCACCCGGCCGTCCGCGGTCAAGCCCTCCTCGTCGAGCGTGCGCGCGATCCCGAAGTCGGTCACCTTCGCGGAGCCCTCCTCGTCGATCAGCACGTTCTGGGGCTTGACGTCGCGGTGCACGATGTGCCGCCCGTGCGCCGCGCCCAGGGCACGGGCAATCTCGATTGCATACGCGACCGCTTCGGCGATCGGCAGCCGCCCCATCCGCCGGATCCGGTCCTTCAGCGTCTCCCCCTCGACGTACTCGAACACGATGTACGGGCGCCCGTCGTCCTCGCCGGCATCGATCACCCCGACGATGTGCGCGTGCGAGAGCTGCGCGACAGCGCGCGCCTCACGGCGGAACCGCTCCAGCTGATCGGAATCGGAGGCGACCTCGCGGTTCATCAGCTTGATTGCGACCGGCCGCTGAAGCGTCTCGTCGACCGCGCGGTAAACCGTCGACATCCCGCCCGCCCCGATCCGCGCCTCCAATCGGTAGCGGCCGCTGAGCGTGGTGCCCTCCAAGGTGCTCATCTACGTAGTCCCTATTTTGCGGCACGCGGCCGTCATTCGGATATTCAGTACGACGATTCGTACAGCCCGCGGTATCGAGCTCGCCACCGGCGGGCCGTCAGCCCTCGTGCGGGGGCTGCCAGCCGAGGGGGGTCCTATGTGGCTCGCAGCCCGCCCGAGTCGCCCGCAAGGCGCTGCTCGGGCAGGGACACTTCACCCGCTCGATCGGTCACCCGCCCGATCACAGCGGTGCCGGGATGGTGGCGCCGGAGCAGCGCAACCGCGGCCGGCGCTGGTGACGGCGGGGTGATCACGCAGAAGCCACAGCCCATGTTGAATACCTCCCACATCTCCGCAGGCGCGACCCCGCCCCGCTCTGCGATCAGGTCGAATACGGGCGAGACCGGCAGCGGGGTCGAGATCTGATAGCCGACCCCCGTGCCGATCCGCAGCAGGTTCAGCACGCCCCCGCCGGTGATGTGGGCCAGGCCGTGGACCGGGATCTCGCTGCGCAGCAGCTCGAGCACCGACCGGACGTAGATCGTCGTCGGCTCGAGCAGCGCGTCGCCGACGGTCGCCCCGCCGAGCTCCGCCGGAATCGAGTCGAGCGCCAAGCCGCCCGTCTCGATCAGCGCCCGGCGCGCGAGCGTCAGGCCGTTGGAGTGCACCCCCGATGACGGCAGGCCGATCAGCGCATCGCCGGGCCGGCACGCTCGGCCGTCGACGATCCGATCGAGCGCGATGGTCCCGAACGCCGAGCCGACGAGATCGAACCCGTGCGGAGACGGATGGCCGCGAATCAGCTCCGGGATCTGACACACCTCGCCGCCTGGAATCTCGACTCCCGCAAGCTCCGCCCCGGCGCGCAACCCGATCGCGAGCTGGCGCAGCAGCTCCGGCTCGGCCCGCTCGACCGCAATGTAGTCGAGCAGCGCCAACGGCTCGGCGCCGACGCAGATCAGGTCGTTGACGTTCATCGCCACGCAATCGATCCCGATCGTGTCGAACCGGGCGGCCTGCTCGGCAACGATCACCTTCGAGCCGACGCTGTCGGTCGCGAGCGCGATCCCGAGCCCGGGCGCGACGCGGAGCACGCTTGCGTAGTGACCCGGGAGCGGGATCGACAGCGGGCTGCGCCCGGGATCGATGCCGCTCAGCACCTCGACGAGCTCGGCCACGCCGCGGTCGGCTTGGGACGTGTCGACGCCTGCAGCTGCGTACGCGTCGCTCACCCGATGATTGTCCTCGACGCGCCGGATCTCGCCAGCCGTGCGACCACCAGCGCTGCGATCGCCGCTCGGTAGATCGCGTAGGGCAGCAGCGAGCGGTCGCGCTCCACCTGGCGGATCAGCCACGTCGAGCCGAGCGTCGACACGAACGCCGCTCCCGTGCCAACGGCGAACGGGGCCGCGGTCCCCGGCGGCAGCCCTCGGCCGTGGTACCGGATGCCTTTGAGCAGCGTGGCGGCGGCGATCACCGGCAGCGCGACATCGCGCGAGAGCCGATTTGCATCCTCGCGCGCGAAGCCCCGCAGTCGCGCCGCTGCGAGCGTCGCGCCGTTGCGGGACACGCCCGGGACCAGCGCAAGCGCTTGGGCGATCCCGAGCCAGATCGCGTCGCGGGCGCCGGCCTGCTCGCGGCGCCGGGCCTGGGGTGCGCGGTCGGCCCAGGCCATCGCCGCTGCGCCCGCGAGCAGCCCGGCGGCGGTCGTCGCGGGCGTGCCGAGGCGCTGCTCGATCGGGCGCTGGAGCGTGCAGCCGACGATCGCCGGCGGAATCAACGACAGCGCGATCAGCGACAGGCGGCGCCGGTCGAGGCCGTGCAGCGCGTCGCCCACCTCGGCGTGCAGCGTGATCAGCAGCGCGGCAGCGGTGCCGGCGTGCAGTGCGACCTCGAACGACTTGCGAAGCTCGTCGTCGAGCTCGGCGTAGCCCCATCCGAGCAGCCACGGAACGACGGTGATGTGGCCCGAGGAGGAGATCGGGAGCAGTTCGGCGGGTCCGTGCAGCGCGCCGAGCGCCGCGGCCTGCGAGATCGCCAGGCCGCTAGTCGGACAGGACATCGGTCGTCGGCTCGCTCGCGTCCCGACGCGTCCGCCGGACGATCAGGTACACGATCGCGCCGATCACGAGCGCGGCGCCAACGTAGTCAACGTACTCGAGGTGGTGCCGCCATTGCTGCCAGTTGCTGCCGACCGCCTGTCCGAGCAGACCGAGCGCGGCGATCCATACGATCGAGCCGAGCGCGGCGAACGCAAAGAACCGTGCGAATGGCATCTCGGCGACGCCCGCGGCATACGGAAACGCGGCGCGCACGACCGGGATGAACCGCGATACGAACACCGCCGGCGAGCCGTAGCGCTCGAACCAGCGGTGCGCGCCCTCGACGCGCGAGCGAGTCATGTGAAACTTCTTACCGTGGCGGTCGAACACCTCCACGCGGCCGAAGTAGCCGATCCCGTACGCGAACGAAGCTCCGACGACATCGCCGAGCACGCCGAATGTGATGATCCCGAGCAGCGTCAGGTGCCCCTGGTAGACGTTGAAGCCCGAGAACAGCATCGTCGGCTCGGTGCCGGGAAGGCCGATCAGGCCGGTGGTCAGGGTCAGCAGCGAGACCCCGGCCAAACCGAGGTCGCGGATGATATGAGTCGCCAGTGTGACGAGCGAGTCCGTGACGGACGCAAGCAGCACCGGGCAAGCGTAGCGGTCATCGCGACGGCCTCCGCGCCCGAAGTAGGGTTCTCGCCGATGCCGGTCCCGCTTTTCGACACGAACACGCCGCTCGCGCCGCTGCGATCCGCGATCCGGTCGCGAATCGCGGAGGTCCTCGACCGCGGTACGTACATCCTCGGCGGCGAGGTGCAGGCATTCGAGCGCGAGCTTGCGTCCTACCTCGGCGTGCGCCACGTGATCGGCGTCGGTAACGGAACCGACGCGATCACGATCGCGCTGAGGGCGCTCGGGGTGCGGGCGGGCGACGAGGTCGTCGTGCCGTCGTTCACCTTCTACGCGACCGCCGAGGCGGTCGTCAACGCCGGCGGCAAGCCGGTCTTCTGCGACGTCGATCGCGGGACGCGCAACGTGACCGCCGACACCGTCCGGGCGGCTTTGACGCCCAGAACGACCGCGATCGTCGCCGTCGATCTGTTCGGCTGCCCGGCGCCGGTGCCGGAGCTCAGCGGGCTCGGTCTGCCGGTGCTCGAGGATGCGGCACAAGCGTGCGGAGCGAGCCTCGGCGGTCGGCGAGCGGGATCGCTGGGCGAGGTGGCGACGTTCTCGTTCTACCCCTCCAAGAACCTCGGCTGCTTCGGCGACGGCGGCGCGATCGCGACCGACGACGACGGGCTCGCGGAGCTTGCCCGGGCGCTGCGCTTCCACGGTTCGCGCGACAAGCGCACGTTCGAGTACGTGGGTTACAACTCGCGGCTCGACGAACTGCAGGCGTCGATCCTGCGCGTCCTGCTGCCGGAGCTCGACCGCTGGTGCACCGGCCGGCGCGCGGCCGCGGGGGCGTACGCCGCGGCCGGGCTCGGGCGGCGCGTGACGCTGCCCGCGATTCCGGACGGCGCGGAGCCGGCATGGCATCTGTTCGTCGTCACGCACCCGCGCGCCGACGCGCTCGTGGGCGAACTCGGCGCGCGCGGGATCCAGGCGCGCGGCTACTACCGCACGCCGGTGCACCGCCAGCCGGCGATGGCCCGCTTCGCCGACGGCCGCGAGCTGCCGGTCACCGACGAACTTGCGCGCACGAATCTCGCCTTGCCGATCAGCCCGGTGCTGAGCTCCGCGGGGGTCGACGAGGTGGTCGCGGCGCTCGCCGCCGCGTCGTTGTGATGGTCCGCGTGCCGAGGCGCCGTTCGGTCGCATGAGGATCTGGGTCGACCTCACGAATTCGCCGCACGTGCTCGTAATGCGGCCCGTGATCATCAAGCTGCGCGAGCGCGGCCACGAGGTGCAGGTCACGGCGCGCGACTTCGCCCAGACGCTGGGGTTGTGCGAGCGCTTCGAGATCGAGCACACGGCAATCGGACGCCACCGCGGCGGCGGGCTGGCGGCCAAGGCGCGAGGGCTGGCAGCCCGCTCGCTCGAGCTCACGCGTTGGGCCCGGCGGCGGCGCTTCGATCTCGCGCTCGGACACGGCTCGAACGACGTCACGATCGCCGCCGCCGCGCTGCGGATCCCGAGCGCGACGATGTTCGACTACGAGTGGGCGACCGTTCAACACAACGTCAATTGCCGGCTCGCGCGGGCGGTCGTGGTGCCGGATGCGATCCCGCCGGAGCGGCTGTACCGCTACGGCGCGCGCGGGAAGGTCCGTGCCTATCCGGGCCTCAAGGAGGAGTACTACCTGGCCGACTTCGAGCCCGACCAGGGCGTGCTCGGGGAGCTCGGCCTTGATCCGCGAGCGCCGATCGCGGTTGTGCGCACTCCGCCCGAGGTCTCGCTCTACCACCGGTTCGAGAACGATCTGTTCGCGCGCGTGCTGGACCGCCTGCGCGGCGCACAGACCGTCGTCTTGCCCCGCACGCCCGCGCAGCGCGCGGAGCTGACGCGCGGACGGGGCTTGATCGTCCCTGAGCGCGCGCTCGACGCCCAATCGCTCGTCGCCTACGCGGATCTGGTCGTGTCCGCGGGGGGAACGATGAACCGCGAGGCGGTGGCGCTGGGGACGCCGGTGTTCACCGTGTTCGAAGGCAGACCGGGTGCCGTCGACGAGCGGCTGATCGCCGAGGGCCGCCTCAGACGCCTTCGAAGTCCTGAGCAGCTGGAGCTCGTCAAGCGCCTCGACGGTGACGCAGGCGCGGCGCGCGTGCGGCGCGACCCGGCGCTGCTCGCGGACCTGCTCGCCGGCGAACGCCGGTCGTGAAGGCCCGCCGGCCGCGAGCGCAACCTTGGCCACGACGGGGTGTTACGGTCCACACCGGAGATGCTCAGAGGGCGATCGAAACTGATTTCGGCGGTCGGGCTGGCCCTCGGCGTGCTGTTCCTGTGCGCCGCCACGAGCGCCCAGGCCAGCGCCGGGTACACCACCAAGGGTGCGTACACGTTCGTGTCGGAACCGAACCTGCACCCGCCGATCCTGCACACGGACTTCCCGGCACAGACAAGCAAGCTGGCGCCTGGCTACTTCATGGTGGCGAACCTCAGGAACGTCGGTTCGACCCAGCCGCTGACAGGACAGGGCGGTCCGCTGATCCTCGACAGTCACCTCCAGCCGGTGTGGTTCGATCCGGTGCCGACGAACGTAGTGACGGAGAACGGCATCAGGGTGCTCACCGGAGCAACGGCTAACCTCACGGAGCAGACATATGAGGGCAAGCCGGTGCTCAGCTGGTGGCAAGGCTCGATCGGAGATAGCGATAACACCGCAACAACAGTCAGCGGTGAGGACTTCGTCGTCAACCAGCAATACCAGCAGGTAGCGACGCTCACCGCGGCGGCGCCGTGGGTGCTCAGCGAGCACGAGTTCCTGATCCAGGGCAGCGACGCATGGGTGACGGCTTACAGAAACGTCGCGATGGACCTGACGCCGTACGGCGGCCCGAAGAACGGTGTCGTGATCGACGCGTCGGTGCAGGAGTACAGTCTGAAGACCGGCAAGCTCCTGTATCTCTGGGATGCGCTCGATCACATCCCGCTGTCGGACTCGGAAACGAAGCCGGTCGCCAACGGACTCTGGGACGCTTATCACGAGAACTCGATCAGCTTGACAGGGCCCGGAACGTTCCTCGTTTCGATGCGTAGCGAATGGGCCGCTTACGAGGTCAACATCAATACGGGCAACATCGAGTGGACGCTCGGCAACGGGGCCCACAGCAACTTCAAGTTCGTCCCCTCGTCGGCTCAGTTCCAGTGGCAGCACGACGTGGAGCTGCATCCCGGCGACGTGATCAGCGTGTTCGACGACCACTGCTGCAACTTCGTTGGTGCGGGCAAACTGGTCCCACCGACGGGGCCATCGCGGGGACTCGTGCTGAAGCTGAACTTCAAGCAGCGCACCGCCACGCTGGTCCATCAGTACAAGCGTGCCAACATCGATTCGGACTTTCTGGGCAACGCGGATCTGCTGCCGGACGGCAACGTCGCCATCGGCTGGGGCTCGCAACAGTACTTCTCCGAGTACAGCCAGTCGGGCAAGCTGCTGTTTGATGCGGTCTGGCCGGCTCCTGATCAGAGCTATCGGGCGTTCGTCCAGCGCTGGGTCGGGACGCCGTACTTCCCGCCGAGCGGGGCGGTGCGCACCGCGCACGGCAAGAGCACCATGTACGCGAGCTGGGACGGCGCAACGCAAGTGGTCGGCTGGCGGGTGCTGGCCGGATCGAACGCCAAGCGATTGAAGCTCGTCGCGACGAAGGGTAAGACCGGCTTTGAGACGGCGATCTCGCTCAAGAGCAGCTACAACGCGTTCGAGGTCCAGGCGGTCAACGGCGCCGGCCGCGTGATCGGCACGTCGAAGCAATTCACCGTGCCGAAGCGGGGCTCGGCTCCGTCGTCGCCGGGCTTCTATTAACCAGATCGGCTAACGCCGGGCCGTCGCCATCCTGCGAGCAGGGGTTGCCGGCAACGCGTCGTATCACAACTGCGACTGTTGACACCACGCCTGCCATGGTGCGCCAGGGGTTGGCTTAGACCGTCGACCCGGACCCGGCGCGCGGCAACGCCGATGTCGCCGCGGGCACCGGGCTGGCCTGGATGCGTGCTCGGGCACCGCTCGGGCGGCGGCTGGCCGGACCGGTGGTGCTCGATCAGCACACTGAATGAACCGATGCCCGACTAGAATCTGCAACCGCATGCGCCGGCGGATCAAATCCGCGGCCTTTCCCGTTCACCGCCACTCCCTGCCCCAGCTGCTGGTGGACGGCGTACTGGTCGCGCTCGCGTATTTCCTTGCCTTCCGGCTGAGGTTCGAGGACGCGGTCCCCTCGAAGTACGAGGACCTGTTCACGGACACGATCCCGTGGGTCGTGCCGGTTGCGCTGATCGTATTCTCGGCCTTCGGCCTGTATCAGCGCCTGTGGACGTTCGTCGGTCAGCGGGATTTCGAGGCGGTCGTGAAGGGCGTGGTCGTGGCGACGCTGCTGATCGTGAGCGCGATCGCGCTGTTGCATCCGGTCGCGGTCGCGACGACGCACAGCGTGCCGTTCGTCGGCCCGCACCACACGATCGGATACCGGGTCGAGGTTGGCTCCTCGAGCGCCGTCACGCTCCCGGCGAGCGTGATCGGCTACTTCTTCCTGCTGATGCTCGCGCTGCTGATCGGCGCTCGCTTCCTCGTCCATCTGATCGCCGAGGGCCGCGTGCGGAGCTTCAGGGTCGCACCCGGTGCGCATGACGTGCTGATCGTCGGCGGCGGCGACGGCGGCCGGCTGGTCGCGCGAGAGCTCACCCGCAATCCGCAGCTGCGAATGCGCCCCGTCGGGTTCATCGACGACGACCCCCGCAAGCAGGGGATGAAGGACGAGTACGGCCTGAAGGTGCTCGGCACTACCTCGAGCGACGACGTGACGCGGATCCTCGACGAGGTCGAGCCCGACGAGGTCGTGATCGCGATCCCCTCGGCGCCCGGCACGCTGCGCGCGCGGGTCGTGATCGCCTGCCGCGAGCGCGGGATTCCGGTACGGACGATGCCGACCGTGTTCGAGCTCCTAAGAGACGGTTCCGGTCAGCTCAGGGTCACGCGGCAGCTGCGCGAGGTCCGCGTCGAGGACATGCTCGGGCGCGAGCCCGTGCGAGAAGAGCTGGAGCGGGTCGGCGCCTACCTCACGGGGGAGGTCGTGATGGTCACGGGCGCCGGCGGGTCGATCGGCTCGGAGCTCTGCCGCCAGATCGCGCGTGTGGGGCCCCGCCGCCTGGTGCTCGTCGACCACGCCGAGGACAACCTGTTCGAGATCGTCCGCGAGCTCGAAGAGGACCGCCACGTCCGGACCGCGGTGCCGGTGCTCGCGGACTGCAAGGAAGAGGAGCGCATGCGCGAGGTGCTCGGCGAGCATCGGCCGACGGTGATGTTCCACGCCGCCGCGTACAAGCATGTCGTGATGATGGAGCTCAATCCGGTCGAGGCGATCCGCAACAACGCGCTCGCCACGCGGCTCGTCGCGCGAATCGCCGGCGAGACTGGCGTGGGCACGTTCGTACTCGTGTCGACCGACAAGGCGGTCAAGCCGGCGACCGTGATGGGGGCCTCGAAGGCGCTCGCAGAGTGGGCCGTGGAGGCGGAGGCCGCGAGGCATCCGCGAACCAGGTACTCGACCGTGCGCTTCGGCAACGTGCTCGCCTCCTCGGGGTCGGTGGTGCCGATCTTCCGCCGCCAGATCGCCGCGGGAGGCCCGGTCACGGTGACCGATCCGCGCATGCGCCGCTACTTCATGACGATTCCGGAGGCCGTCCAGCTGATCATCCGCGCGGGGTCGCTGAACGAACAGCCTGATGATCCCGGCGTCGGTCACCCGCCTGAATGGCGAGCGCCGCACATCTCGGCCGGAACCGATGCGGGCGGCGCCGGCGCCGACGCCGGTTCCAAACTGGAAGGCACACCGGCCGGCGAGGTGTTCGTGCTCGAGATGGGCGATCCGATCCGGATCGTCGACCTTGCGGAGACGATGATCCGGCTCTCGGGCCTCGAGCCCGAGCGCGACATCGCGATCGAAATCGTCGGCGCGCGGCCCGGCGAGAAGTTCCACGAGGACCTGTTCAACCCCTACGAGCGGCCTCAGCCGACGCCGGCGCAGAAGATCTTGCGCGCCGAGCGCGAGGCGCTTGATCCGACCTGGGTCGAGCATACGTTCGCCGACATCAATCTGCTCGTGCTGGAGGGCGATCCGGCCGCGCTGGCCGACAAGGTCGGCGAGCTTGCCGGGGCGCGGGTGACCGCGGCGGGAATCTCAAACGCCCGGATCGGCACGTAGACTGCGAGCGAGTAATGGGCTCAGCCTACGCGTTCTCTGTACATCACTTCATCAACTCCGTGGGGGCCGACGCGGGGTTCGCCGCGATCATCGGTCTCGCGATCCTGGCGCTCCTGTACTTCGCGCAGGCACGGGAGACATCCGCGCTGCGCGACCAGGCGCAGGAGTCGGCCCAGCGTCTGCAACAGCTCGAAGCGCGGCTCATGCACCTGTCTCGCGCGCAGGGGCCGGCGGAGACGCGGCCCCCGGCGCCGCCGCCTGCGGGGCTGCGCCCCGTGGCGGATCGTGCGGCCGCCGCGAGCCCGGTCGCGTCAGCTGCTGCCGGCCAATCACGTGCCGGCGCCACCGCGCCGCCGGGCCCGCCTGCCGGTGTCGCGGCGCCGGCGCTGACCGCAGCGACGAGGCTGATTCCCTCCCCGCCGGCAGCGCCGGCTGAGGTCGCGGCGGTTGCCGGGCCGACCTACGGTCAGGGCGACAAGACGGCGCCGGTCCCGCCGGTGCCTGCGCCGGGGTCCGCCGGCGGCAACGGGGCGACAACCGAGCAGGTGCCCTCGCCCGCGAGCTACGCGGGCGCCCGTTCAGCTCCCGCTGCCACCTCCCCGCCCCTGCCCCGAGCGCAGGTCCGCACGGGCGCGGCCGCGGGCGGTCCGCGTCCGGCTGGGTCTCCGGGCGGTCCGCGTCCGGCTGCGCCTCCGGGCGGTCTCGGTTTACAGCCGGGACGCGTTCGCCGGATGCCGTTCGCCGTGGCGCTGTTGCTCGGTGCAGTCGCGCTCGCGGTGATCGTCGCCGTGCTGGTGATCGTGACGTCGAGCTCCAGCACGTCCACGTCCAGCAGCGGGCAGCACGCCAGCGCATCGGCGGGGCATCCCACAGCGCCGGTTGCCGTGCTCAAGCCGTCATCGGTCACCGTCGTGGTGCTGAACGGCACCGCGACGTCGGGGCTTGCCGCGCGCATCTCGCAGCGTCTGGTCGCCGATGGCTACAGGAAGGGGATGGTCGGAAACGCCGCCCAGGAGACGGTCACCACCACGGTGGTGGGCTACCGGCCCGGGTATCAGCGGGGCGCGCTCGCGGTGGCCAAGTCGCTCGGGTTGCGCGGCGCCGCGGTGCAGCATGTCGACCAGGGCAGCCTGCAGATCGCCTGCCCGCCCCCGTCGCCGTGCACCGCGAACGTGGTGGTGACGATCGGCGCCGACCTGGCCTCCAGCGCCTAGGCACCTGCCGCCGAGATGCCGGACTTGCTCGACCTCCCTGATCGGAGCGCCAAGCCCCGCCAGCAGGGCATCACGCACGTACTGGACCGAGGACTGTCGGTCGCCGGCATCGACGGCCTGATCGAGGTCGCGGGTGAGTTTGTCGATCTCGTCAAGCTGGGTTGGGGGACTGCGCTCGCCACCGGGAACCTGGACCAGAAGCTCGTTCGCTACCGCGAGCGAGGCATACCCGTGGTGCTCGGCGGGACCCTGACCGAGCTCGCGATCGCTCAGGATCGGCTCGAGCAGCTGATCGGGTGGCTGCACGAGCTGGGCATCGGCCACATCGAGATCTCGGACGGGACGATTGAGTTGGATCACGGGCACAAGCTGGAGCTGATCGAGCAGCTCGCGCGGGAGTTCGTGGTCCTGTCCGAGGTCGGGTCCAAGGACGACACCCGGATCATGGCGCCGTACCGGTGGGTCGAGCAGATCGAGCAGGAGCTCGCAGCCGGTGCGTGGAAGGTGATCGCGGAGGCGCGCGAGAGCGGCACCGTCGGCATCTTCCGCCACGACGGCGAGGTGCGGATGGGGCTGATCGATGAGATCGCGCACGCGATCGCGCCTGACCGCATCCTGTTCGAGGCGCCGCGCAAAGACCAGCAGGTGTGGTTCGTGCGCCGCTTCGGTCCGGATGTCAATCTGGGCAACATCGCGCCCGACGACGTCCTTTCGCTCGAGACGATCCGACTCGGCCTGCGGTCGGACACGGTCGGCGCCGGCGCCCAGTAGTCCGTGAGCCGGGAGGGTGAACGGTTAAGCGAGGCGTGATGCCGAGCGACGATCTCAGGACGCGGGACCGGATGTCCGGCGGGAGCTACCCGGGGATCCTCCTTGCTCGCCACGGCGAGACCAACGACAACCTCCCGCCGATCCGCTTTCAGGGGTTCAGCGACACACCCCTGAACGACACCGGCCGCCGCCAGGCCGCCGCGCTCGCCGAGCGCGTCGCGAGCGAGGGGGTCGCGTGGCTGTGGTGCTCGGATCTGAGCCGCGCGCGCGAGACGGCCGAGATCGTCGGCGCTCGACTCGGTCTTCAGCCGCGACTGGACGCGCGCCTGCGGGAGGCCAACCGCGGCGTGTGGGAGGGGCGGCTGTTCATCGATGTCGAGCGCGAGCAGCCGGAGTTGTTCGCCGCCTGGATGCGGGCTGGAGATGGGTTCCGGTTCCCCGGCGGCGAGTCGCTGCTCGAGCAGCAGCAGCGCGTCAGCGCGGCGCTTGAGGACATCCGCGAGGCGGGCGAGCTGCCCGCGCTGGTCGTCTGCCACGGCGGCTCGATTCGGGTGATCCTGTGTGAGCGCGATCCTCGCGGTCTGTCCGCGTTCCACGACTTCAAGCTTCCGAACGTGACCGTGGTGCGGCTGTGAGCCGGCTGCCGGTGACCGCGTTCGCTGGGCTGGTGGTGGCGACGGTCGGGGCGTTCTTCGTCACCCAGCACCTCAAGGTGACCACACCGCTGATCACGGGCGTGCGAGGCGCCACGCCCGCTTGGATCAATCCGGTCGATGGTGTCACGTGCGGGCCGGCGAGCGACCCCGTGAATCACCGTTTCACGCGCGTGTCGTTCTACCTTCTGCACCGGTCCGACCACGTGGACGTGTGGGTCGTCGACCAGAGCGGCGCGGTCGTGCGCACGCTCGCTTCATCGCGGTACATGCGCGGTGGCGCGAACCCGGTGCGGACGGCGTTTACGTGGTACGGCCGCGAGGACAACGGTTCGATCGCTCCGGACGGGACGTACAACGTGAGGGTTGCGCTGCTTCAGCAGGGCCGGACGGTCGAGCTCTCCGACGCGGCCGGAGCGCCGCTCGACATCACCGTCAGGACCTACCCGCCGGATCCCGTCGTGACCGGCGTCACGCCGTCGGTGATCCCGGTTCACGGCAGCTGGCGGGTAACGGTCCGCTTCGAGGGCAACGAGCACCGCGCCGGGACCGTGCGGATCTACCGCACCGACCTCGCCGGGGGGTCTCGGTTGGTGAAGAGCTTCGTGACACCGTGGGCTGCCCAGAGCGCGGTGTGGAATGGGACGATCGGTGCCGGCCGCGCGCCGCCCGGCACCTACCTCGTCGGACTCGACGTCACCGACGCGGCGTGCAACACCGGCCACTTCCCGGCCGTGATTCCGCCGACACCGGAAGCTGCGCCGCAGGCTGTCGTCACGGTCCGTTGACGAGGTGCTCCCGGCCGCGACACCGAGGGCTTACCGTTTGGCGCCGTGACTGCGTACCTGAAGCGCTTGGTGTCCTCGCTGGCCGCCTACAGGTTGCCGATCTGGTGTCCAAGTTCATGGCGGTGCTGCTGCTGCCGGTGTACACGCGCTACATCTCGCCCGCCGGCTACGGCACCGTCGAGCTGCTCGG
>Ga0187766_10000285_pt1 | contig 27926 bp, 27 predicted proteins | sample 0216_QUI02_MP05__4_FD_132971 | JGI IMG/M metagenome (GOLD analysis project Ga0187766, IMG submission 132971) | Tropical peat soil microbial communities from peatlands in Department of Meta, Colombia - 0216_QUI02_MP05_20_MG | ecosystem: Environmental > Terrestrial > Soil > Wetlands > Peat ... | reverse complement strand
CGCCCCCATTTCGACAGCGAACAGGTCCGCCGCGAGCTCGAGATCATCAAGGACGACCTGCACTGCAACGCGGTCAAGATAACCGGTACCGACCTCGGACGGCTTTCTTTAGCTGCCCGTCATGCAGTGGAGAGCGGCCTCGAGGTCTGGTTCTATCCCACCCTCTGGGACCGGCCCCCGGACGAAACGCTGCAGTACCTCGTCAGGGCTGCCAAGGCGGCCGAAGGCGTCAGGCAGGGAGGAGAAGATGTAGTATTCGTCACCGAGGGCGAGCTGACCCTCTTCATGCAGGGGATCCTGGAGGGGAGGACGTTGCAGAAACGTATAGCGAACCCCCGCTTCATGGCGAAGGTCAAGGCTGGGGAGCACAACGAGCCTCTGAACGAATTCCTCGCCAAGGCCACCCAGGCAGTAAGGTCGGTCTTCCATGGGAAGGTGTCCTACGCCTCGCTCGTCTGGGAGCAGGTGGACTGGGGTCTCTTCGACTTCGTCGGAGTTGACCATTACAGGGCAGCGAAGATAGAGGACAAATACGTCCAGATGCTGGAACCGTCGTTCAAGCACGGGAAACCCGTGGTCGTAACGGAGATGGGGTACGCTACCACGCATGGTGGCGTGGGGGACGTGGGGCTGCTACTGAGTTCCGCAGGCCTGGAGGAAGGGTTGATTGACGAGAAGTCGCGCTTCTTCCATTACAAGCTCCCGCTGATCGGCAGGTTCGTAAGGCCCCGACTCATCGGGGAGCACGTCCGCGACGAGGCATGGCAGGCGAAGAAGCTGGTCGAGACCCTGGACATCCTCGAAAAGGCGGGCGTGGACGGCGCGTTCATCTCCCTGTTCATCTCGGAAATAACCCCTTACAGCGACGAGGCGCGGTACGACCTTGACATGGCGAGCATGAGCCTGGTGAAATACTTCGAAGGAGGGCGACGGGGCACGACTTATCCGGACATGTCCTGGGAGCCGAAAGAGTCGTTCAGGGCAGTGGCAGAGTATTACTCAAACCACTAGGATCGAATACACTCCGCACTATGCTTATGGTGTGAAATATGAATCTCGGGTTCCCGCCCGACTTTGCGGGGCTTGAACACAATTTCCCCCAGCAACGAATGCGGGGGGTGGGATTCGAACCCACGAACCCCTGAGGGAGAGGATTTCTGGAGTTTCCTGCTTAAGTCCTCCGCTGTTAGCCATGCTTTGCTACCCCCGCGAGGCCCGCGCGGTGGTCTTCCGTTATTAACGTTGGAATCGAGTCACGCCACAGATTTGAGAAGGTCTTTGAGGTTCCTCGTGTTCATAACATCCTTTGCCTCAAGCCAAGCCCGCCTGCCAACAATGGTCCCATAGCTCATGTTGTCGAGCTCCCCCACGGAGTGTGCATCAGAGTCGATGACGATGGGGACCCCCTCCTCCATTGCCTTCCTAGCCCAGGCATCGTCCAGGTCTAGCCTGTCCGGTTGTCCGTCGATTTCCAACAGCTTACCGTTGTCTTTTGCGGTGCGAATCACTTTGTTCAGGTCTATGGGGTTACCCTCCCTTCTCCCGATTAGCCTGTTCGTCGGGTGGCACAGAAAGTCGACCGAAGGGTGAGACAGCGCTCTCACCGCTCTTTCTGTCAGCTTGGCCGCGTCTTGCCTGAAGCTTTGGTGAAGGGAAGCACCCACGATGTCAAACTGGTCCAGGAATTTTCTGTCGAAGTCCAGTGACCCATCGCTCCTGATTTCAACTTCCACCGCCTTCAGTATCGTGAAGGGAGAGAGCTCGTCGTTGAGCTTCTCTATTTGCTCCCACTGCTTCCTGAACCTCTCGTCCGAGAGGCCGTTCGCCACTCGCACAGAAACAGAGTGATCTGTTATCGCCATGTACTCGTACCCCCTACCTCTTGCCCCCTTCGCCATTTCCTCAAGAGTCGCTGACCCATCGCTCCAGGTCGAGTGCATCTGCAGGTCCCCTCTGATGTCATCAAGCTCGATTAGTTGAGGTAGTTCCCCTTTGGCGGCCGCCTCTATTTCTCCAGTGTTCTCTCTCAGCTCAGGTGGAATGTAATCGAGCCCCAATTTCTGATAGATTTCTGTCTCCGTCTTCCCGGGTAGCCTCTTCCCGGTCCTCTCATAAAGCCCGTATTCGTTGAGCTTCCACCCTTTTTCTATCGCGAGATTCCTCAAGGCGATGTTGTGGTTCTTGGATCCCGTGAAATACATCAGGGCGGCCCCGTACTCTTCGGCAGAGAATATCCTGAGGTCTACTTGGACGCCGTCCTCGAGCTTGACACTGGTCCGCTTAGGGCCGCTTTCCAGCACCTGTGCCACGCCAGGACATCCTCTGAGGGCGTCCGTGGCCTTTCTGTCAGTCGAGAGGAGGTCCATGTCCCCGACCGTGCTCTTTCCTCTCCGCAAGCTTCCTGCCATTCCCACGCTTATGCCGAGCGCCTCGAAATACGATGACAACTTCTGAAAATGCCCTTCAGCATCAGGGAGGAGCATCCGCTTCTCGAACCTCTGCAGCCTCTCAATTCCCGTCCGGAAGGATTCTCTAACTGTAGGGCCGAATTCAGGGTCCAGCCTACCTGAATCGAGTGCCTTTTTCAGTTCCTCGACACTCGTTATCCCAAGGTCATGGGTTAGATGATAGGCGGTCCTCGGCCCTATCCCCTGAACCTTCATGAGGAGCGGCACACCGGCAGGGGTCTTCTCCTTCAGCTTGTCCAGCAGCTGGAGCTTCCCGGTAGTCAGGTACTCGTTAATCTTCTTGGCGATTCCTTCTCCAACGTACTGTATCTCCTCGAGCTTCTTCTCCTTCCACATCTGGTCGATGTCCTCGTCCATGTTCCTGATGCTTGTAGCCGCCCTGTGGTAGGCGATCACCTTGAACCTGTCCTCGCCGTTCGCCTCCACGAGGTCCCCCAGCCTGTCAAGGAGGTCAGCTACCTCGATATTCTTCACGTCGCTGTTTTAACGTCGCAAGAGGTTTTAAAAGCAGTCTCGGGCGCGCCTATTCAGATGGCAGTCTTCCAGAAGGCTTTCGTACTAGTCAAGGTAACGCCCGGCAAGGAGCGTCAAGTCATGGACGCTCTCCTGAAAATCCCCGAAGTGACAGAGGTCCATGTAGTCCCAGGCGTCTGGGACCTCCTGGCAGTGGTTGTTTCCAAGAAGGAGGTCGCCATAGGGAGCGACGAGAAAGTCTACAGGCTGGTCCTCGAGAAAATCGAGAAGATCAAGCACGTCGAGGATACCAACACGATGGTCTCCCAGTTCTCGAAGACGAAGTAGTTTACTTCCACCAGCCGAAGTCCTTCGGGGTGGTCGTTATGGCCACGCCCTTCTTCCCTTCGATTAGAACGTCGTCCTCGATTCTTACCCCCAGCCTCCCCCTAATGTATGCCCCCGGCTCCACCGTGAAGCACATGCCGTTCTCCAGCCTCTCCTTCCCTCCCTCTACGATGTACGGGGCTTCATGAATCTCAAGCCCCAGTCCATGTCCTGTCCTGTGGGTGAAGTATTTCCCCAGCGCCGCCCTCTTCAGGGTTCCTCTGGCGGCACCATCCACATCCCCCACTCTGACCTCGCTTGCAGCTTTAGAAATTCCCGCTCTGTTCGCTTCCAGTACCTTCTCGTACACCTTCTCCAAGTCCTTGCTCTCCCCTACGCAATACACTCTAGTGACATCCGAGTAGTATCCCTCGTAGGTTGCCCCTACGTCTATGATGATCCCCTCCCCTATCTGTATCTTCTTCGCCGTGGGGAGCCCATGTGGATCCGCCGCCCTGGAGCCAGATTGGACTAGCATATCGTCCACGTGTGTCGCACCTTTCGCGTAGATGGCGTCTGTCGCCGCCTTGGCCACCTCGAGCTCCGTCAATCCATCCCTTATGATGGCCGGGAACTCCTCGAACGCACTACTCAGAATGCTGGCAGACTTCTTGAGCAGCTCCACTTCTGCCTCGTCCTTCACTTCGCGCATCCCCTGAAGGATTTGTTCAGCGTTCCTGAACTTCGGCGACGCTTCCTCCATCAGTCTGTCAAGGTAAAGGAAGGGCACCCTCCCTTCGACGCCCCACTTCCCCTTCAGTCCCACACCTTTCGCCGCCTTCGAGATGGCCCCTGCTGAGCCTTCTGAATCAGTCCACGAATGTATTTTCATCTCGACTGGGCCCTCGGCGTAGGGACCTGACTCAAATGTGGGGGCTATCAGGTTGGGCTCCCCCTCGGCCGGGACAAGCAGCATGAACGGTCTTTCGAGGAGCAGGGAGTTTACCCCGGTGAAATACATCATGTTAGGACCGGGGACTATTATCGCGCCTCTGAGACCCTTCTTTTCCAATCGTTTCCTAAGGGTCTCCAACCTGCCACTGTACATTGATCCCTTGGTCATTCCCGCCGTTGGCATTCAGATACTGCGTTAATATGTCGTCTTTTTCGGACGCCGCTCGTTTGGGCCTCAAAGAGACGTTCGTGCTGCCCCTCGCAAAGAGATGGATTTCAGGGGTCACCATGGATTCGGCCATGGCGGATGCCAAGAAGGCGAACTCTAAGGGAATTGGAGTCCTGGTGAATTTCCTCGGAGAGGAGATCAAGGACCCCGCAGAAGCCGATGCGCACACCACCGAGTACCTTCGGCTTCAGCAGACCATGGCAGACGTCGGGGTCAATGGGTTCGCCTCGGTTAAGCTCACCCAGCTTGGGCTAGGGTCGGATGAGCAGGGGACCAGGGCCCGTCTTGAGAAGATAGCCGTCAACGCAGATCGTCTTAATCAGCTGCTCTGGGTCGACATGGAGAACTCTCCTGTGATAGACGCGACCCTCGAGATATACCTCGATGCACTCTCCAGGCATCCCCGCATGGGCATCGCCCTGCAGGCATACACCAGGCGCAGCGAGTCCGATCTGAATAGGATCCTGGACGCGGGTGGGACCGTCCGCCTGGTAAAGGGCGCCTATAGAGAGAGCCACGATTTCATCTATCCTACAAAACGAGAAATCAACGAGAACTTCGCCAAACTCCTCGGCACTCTCTTCGAGAGAGGCGACAGATTTGCAATCGGGACCCACGACTCGGCCCTAATTGATAAGGCGAAGGAGCTGTCTGGATCGAGGAATCTGGATTTCAGGTTCGAGCTTCTCAAAGGGATTAGAGATGATTTGAAAGTCGAACTCGTGAAGTCAGGCTACAAGGTGTTCGAGTACCTTCCGTACGGAGACAGGTGGTACGGCTACTCTAAGCGGAGGATAACAGAGCACCCGAGCAACATCTGGCTCCTGCTAAGATCCCTCGTCTAGACGTTGTATCACGTAGCCGGCGTTGATTATCGGCTCAACTGGAATAGACTACGCTCGCAAAATACCCTGCAGGGGTCTGAAGGCGTACAGGTACTAGAACAATGGCCGAATATCAAAGAGGACAAGTCTGGGGAGCCCTCCGCAAGGCATGGAAGGGATACCGGATCGCGAAAGTCCAGGGCGACAACGCCCGCATGAGGGAGTATGCGACCCGCATCAGGACCCTCCAAGGCCAGCTTGGCGTTCCTCAGGCGAGTTTTCCGAACATAGGACTGTAGAGGAGCTCCGCTCCTCTTTCCCTTTTTAGTCGGTTTCGACTAGTTCTTTCTCTATCTCTTCGAGTATCTCCCCGACTACCTGCTTCTGGAGCCCCAGGGACGTGCTGATCCCCGTTAACCCGTCCCCTTCTTCCCTCATCAGATACTTGAGGACCTTCCTTCTGTCGTCGCTCGGAAGCGAGGTTGTTATCCTCGCCGCCTCTCTAAGAGCCAGACCCCTGATGTACAGAAAGACCGCCCTCTCTTCTTCCATTTCCTTCAGCTTCTTGTCGACCGCGGCCACCACCTGAGTCAGAGGCCTTATCCTGGAGGCCCCGTCAGGGTACCTCAGTACCTCCCCTACCTGGGCGGCCATCTGGACCCTCTCCTCGTTTTCCTGAACGCCGGGAACGGCCCCGAAAGAGAACATCCTCGCCCTGAAAAGGTTGGGGGCAAGGTCTATCGTAACAGAGAAGCTCTTCTTCAGGAGGTACTCCTTCCTCGGTGGACCCCGGGGACTGTCCTGGGCGATGGTGCTGACTAGCCCTGCGTCTTCCATCGTGATCAGGTGCTTCGCCACAAGCTGCTGGCTGATCCCGAGCTCCTTGGAAAGTTGCAGCTGGTAGTTCGGTTCCTCGCTGAGCCTGGCGATAATCCTCCGCCTGATAGGGTTCTCTACTGTCCCTAGGACTGCGTCAAGCTCTGATTGGCTCAAGGGTCGTACACCGATGGTTGCATACGCTCGATTTCTTCTATAAATATGTTCTCGGCGAGGAGACGACGTGAACGGTATTTCTCTCTCCCAGGTTCACGGCGAACAATGGCAATAGACGCATTGCCTTTTGGCAAATCTATCACCGCCGAGCACGGCGCAGTTGCCAGCGAGCAGCCTCTCGCCTCTAGGGTTGGATGCGACGTTCTCAAGCGCGGCGGAAACGCCTTCGATGCTGCCGTTGCAGCAAGCTATGCCCTTGCTGTGACCTTCCACCCTGCAGGGAGCCTTGGTGGTGATTTCTTCGCCATGCTCTACGAGGCCAGGACAGGGAGAGTCAGTTGTCTTAACGCCAGCGGGTGGTGTCCTGCGGACCTCACTCTCGATCTGATGCTCTCCAAGAACGGTGGTTCGATTCCGAAATCCGGCCCGTTCAGCTGTGTCGTCCCCGGCTACACTGCGGGTGTTTCTGAGATGCACAGGAAATTCGGTACCCTGGATTTCAAGACCTTGCTTGCCCCTTCAGTCGAACTCGCGACGAACGGGTTCCCCGCGGAAAAAAACATCTGCAGGTCGATAGCCGACGCCTACAGAGAACTTTCGGAAGAAGCTCGTCAAACCTTCGCCCCCCAGGGAAGACCTCCCCTCCCGGGGGAACTAATCCGGCAGCCTAACCTTGGACGCATCATTTCCGAGATTTCGGAGAACGGCGCGTCAGCTTTCTACGGGGGGTGGCCGGCAGAGCGGATCGTTTCGTTTCTTGAATCCCTCGGTGCTCCTTGGAAGCTTAGCGACTTCGCCGATTTCAAGCCCGAGTGGGTCGCACCGCTGGAGCTCGACTATAGGGGAACGACGGTCTACGAAGTCCCGCCCAACAGCATGGGGGCTACGACCCTCCTTATCCTGAAGCTGCTGGCAGAGGGTGGTCCCCTTTCAACCGGTCCGCTCTCCGAGGAGAGAATTCTGCGCACGATGAAGGCAGCCATTCTCGCTTACTCGCGTAGGGACAGGATGCTTGGAGACCCCCGTTTCAGCGACATAGACGTCGAAGCATTCCTGTCTACTTCGGCGACTTCGCCTTCCACGGGCAGAAATATTTGGAACGGGGACACAACCGCCTTCTCCATCGTTGATTCAGAAGGCAACATGGTGGCCGGGATTCAGAGCCTGTTTCTGCTGTTCGGCTCTCGTGTATTTATCCCGGACTGTGGCCTTTTCCTCAACAGCAGAGCCTCAGGCTTCAGCACCAGGGGTCCCAACAGAGTCGAACCCCGGAAGCGCCCGCTGCACACCCTGTCGTCAATGATCTTGGAAAGGGAAGGCAGCCCTTACTTGGCCATCGGGTGCAGCGGCGGGGACTATAGGCCGCTGCAACATGCCCTCTTCGCGACAAACTCCGTCGACTACTCGATGGGGGCAGAGGAGATCGTTGCTCACCCACGATTCCTTTGGGGGGGTGGCAAGAAACTAATCGTTGAGGATGGCTACGAGCTACCGAAGGAAGGCCCGTACACCTTGCGGAAGTTGCCCAGGTATGGGAGAACGGGAGTTTGCCAGGCGGTGGAGCTGTCGGGTCGCCGACTTGTTGCGGTCTGCGATGTACGGGGGGATGGAATGCCCGCTGGGCTCTGACAGGTTGCGCCTCCCGTTAGATTCTTTGAGATCGTTTATTTCTTCCTGAAACGTCCGTAGACGAACCCCAAGCCCGCGACCGGGATGCCGGCAATCAGCAGGGGGCCGATGAACGGCAACAGTACCAGGGAGGTGCCCAAGGAAGCAAGGGGAAGCACTCTCTCCCTCCCTTTTCCCTTTAGGAGCCTTACCCCAGAGGCCGAGCCGACGACATACGTGAGCACAGCCACCCCGCTTGTTGCGAGGAAGGCGGACTGGACATCTATCCCAACGATGTAGTAAACAGTCAAAGAGACCATGATGATTGCCAGTAGTCCGACGAGCGCCCGTTGAGGGACGCCAGTCTTTGGGTCGATCCGAGCCAAGAACTTTGGAAGGTTGCCGTCGTTGGCAGCAGCATAGATCACTCTTCCCATGCCGGCTGTGTAGGCGTTCACTGTTGAGAATATGATCAAGACTGCGAGGAGGGAAACCACCACGCCACCGAAGGATCCGAATGCACTTGACATCATATCGGCGAACGGTGTCACCCCGCCTCCAGACCGGTAAGCGCCAGTCCCCACGACTGTGAAGGCTACCGCCATGTAGAGCGCACTGATTAGAATAACGCTCACCGTGACGCTTCGCCCGAAGTCATTCTTTGGGTCCTTGAACTCCTCGGCAATGTTTGATACGTTCTCGTACCCAAGGTATGACCACACGATCAGCGCCGAAGCGACACCCACCGACACCACCCCGTCCGGCAGGAGCGGCGTGAGATTGGAGGCCTTTATCCCTGGACTCGCTGCTGCAACACCCAGCGTCATGATGGCCACCATGAGTGTTACGACAGCCACCTGCACCCTCCCGCTGAGCCTTATTCCCCTTAGATTGATTCCATAGGCGAGGAGCAGAATGCCAGCGGCCACGGCGTAGATCTCCGGTCCAGAGATTGGGAAGGCGTAGGCAAGATACGTGCCGGCGGCCAGGGTTATCGCTGGAGCTCCGAGGCCCACCCAGGCGATGAAGAGCCACGCCGTCATCGAGCTAACCCCACGGCCGAACGCTTCCCTGGCGAAAGCGTAGATTCCTCCCGAAGCAGGATTGCGCGCAGACAACCGTGAAAAGGTGAAGGCGAAGGGGTAGCTCGCGAGCGACACCAACGCCCAGGCGAGCAGAGATCCTGCCCCGGCGGTCCTCGCAGCAAGACCTGGAATGACCAGAATGCCCGCTCCTAACACCGAACTGACGTAGATGGCGACAGCGTGTCTGAAGGTTACTACTCTTCGAAAAGAGACCTCAGGCTCTGCTGCAACTTTACTGCCTTCGGTCAAACAGCACCGTCGGTTCAGGTTTGGATTTAAGATAACTGCGGGGAACTGCCGGATTTGGGAGGGCGTCGTGAAAGTGTTCGCCATTGTTACCAGCGAGTCTTTATCCGTGCCCGCAGACGCCAAACCAGAAGGCCGACGTCGTGATAGAAACAGAGGGGCTTACGCGGAAGTTCGGCGATGTCACGGCAGTAGATGGGCTCACTCTCAGAGTGAACGACGGTGAGGTGTTCGGTTTTCTTGGGCCGAACGGGGCGGGCAAGACCACAACGGTGAGAATGCTCTGCTGTCTCATTTCGAAGACGAGCGGGACGGCGAGGATTGCTCAGTACCAGGTGGGAGATGACGCTGACTCTGTCAGCATCAGGAAGATAACAGGACTGGTCCCGGATAACGTGGGCCTCTATGAGGGCATGTCTGCCTACGATAACCTCGACTTTTACGGCAAGCTGTACGACAGAACAGCGAGCCAGAGAAAGGAGAGCAACGAGTACTTCCTCAAGATGCTGGGGCTCTGGGAGAAGCGGGACGCGGCCGCGGGGACTTTGTCGAAGGGGATGAAGCAGAAGCTGGCGGTCGCGCGCGCACTTATCCACGATCCGCAGGTGCTCTTCCTGGACGAGCCCACGGCGAACCTAGACCCCGAATCGGCGAAGACCGTTAGGGATTTCATCCTAGAACTGAAGAGGGAGAAGAAGACCATCTTCCTCAACACGCACAACTTGGACGAAGCCCAACGAATCTGCGACAGGATAGCGATTCTCAACACAAAGCTGGTGGCGATCGGGACCGCCGACGAGCTCGAACGGACGGTGAAGGGAAGACAGACCGTCATCCAACTGTCCCAGATGAGCGATGACGTTGTCAAAGCGATCGGGAGACTCTCCCTCAGAAACCTGAGCTACGACGGTGCGAGGGCAACATTCGACGTAGCCGACCCGGAGGAGGAGAACCCTCCAGTTGTCCGGACCATAGTACAGGCGGGAGGCGAAATTCAGACAGTTACGGTGCGGGGATCGACGCTCGAAGAGGCCTATCTGAAGCTGGTGAAGAAACAAGGATGAATCTGAAGCATTCTTGGATTATCGCGACGAAGGACCTGAAAGCCATCAGGCACAGGAGGACAATACTATACACCCTCATCATCACCCCGCTCGCCCTTTCGCTTCTCTTTGGATACATCGTCCAGTATGCGGTTTCTTCGGCGGCACCGGGCACCTCCGTCTCGGACTACGTTTTCCTGCTCGACGCATTCCAATTCTGGTTTGTGATTATTGCGGCGATTCTCCCCTCTCCCATCGCATCCTACAGCATCGTCGGAGAGAAGGTCGAGAGAAGCCTCGAGCCTCTCCTTGCGACTCCGGTCACAGATGGCGAGATACTACTGGGGAAGAGCCTTGCCGCATTCATCCCCACCATCTTGGCCTCATATGGAGGGGCGGCCATCTACATGGCGTACGCAGATCGAGCCCTGGACGGCGTGGTAGGCCACCTGTACTACCCTAACGGGGAAATGGTCGTAATACTCCTTCTCCTCGCGCCCCTGACCTGCCTCCTTAGCATCGAACTGAACGTAATCATCTCATCGAGGGTCACGGATGTTCGAGCTGCCTCGCAGTTGGGGGGAGTCGTCTTCGCCCCGTTCATGGGGCTCTACATAGCCGGAGAGATTGATGTGATAACTCTCGACACCACCACACTGTTGGTCATTTCAGCCATCTTCGCTGCGCTGGCGGTAGGCATGTTCTACATGAGCACCCGCACGTTTCAGAGAGAAGAGATACTGACGAAGTGGAAGTGACGCTACGAAAAGCGTAGATTAGGGTATGTTAATAGCGGTGGTGCACGCGGTGGTATTGGAAATTGAAGGTGTTCCAGCAGCTGTCGGCCAGATGCGCATGCGACGTCTGCGGGAGGGGGTGCCTCTGCGGGGACTGTGCCGCGTGTTCGAACCCTGCCCTCGACAGGGCGCTGTCGAGGAACGCGAAGACGGTTTCCGCCCTCGCATGCATGGCCATCATTCTCGGAGGTTTCGTCTTCCTAGCCCCTGTGGTCACCCTGGGCCAGACTCCGACGCTGACTGAAACATTCTCCCTCAGAGTTCAGCAGTCGCAGATTGCCACAGCCCCCATGGGCTCTATCTCCTTCTGTCTGTTCGGGGAAGGAGCCGTCCTGATCAACGGTACGTATTATCCGAGCGCCGCGACGGGCCAGAATGAGAGTCATATCTGCAATCACAGGTAACTCGCTCGCCACTACGACGGGGGTCTTGCGGTGGTTTCGTTCCCAATGTTCACCAGCATACTTTTCGGCGACCCATTTGCGAGACCGGAGCGGGTATGGTCAAGTTTCCAAGCGAAGAATGGGTGAAGGCGTACATGGAGAAACTGAATTCCAGCGCCGCCTACGAGGACGCGGGGAAGAACTGGGAGGGCGCAATGACTTTCGTGGTGCAGAAAGACGCTGCCTTCGACAGGGATGCGTACATCTACCTAGACCTCTACCACGGCAAGTGCAGAGACGCGAAGTTCTCCTTTGCCGAGTCTGAGCTTCCCGTCCCCGAATACAAGTACAGCGGTCCCTACGCCAACTGGCGGAGGCTGATCAACAAAGAGATCGACCCGATCCAGGGATTGCTTACGGGAAAGTTCAAGCTCCAGGGCTCCATGATGAAGGTCATGAGGTTCACAAAGGCGGCGAAGGAAATGGTGAACACAACCGCCCTGGTACAGACAGAGTTCTGATGGTGGGAGATGTGGTACTTCAGGTCCCCCCAAGTAGTCTTCGGAGAGGACTCCCTCTCCTTCCTTTCATCCCTTGATGTCAAGAGGGCAGCCATAATCACAGACAAGAACCTCCTCCGCACGGACATACCAGGGCTCGTCGAGAAAGCACTCCCCCCGGGCACGCGGTCGATGGTGCTGGGCGACGTCTCAGAGGAGCCCCCGCTTTCCGAAATGACCGCACATCTCGGCCGTATCAACGAGTTTGCCCCGGACTGGTTCCTGGCGGTAGGAGGAGGCTCTGCCATTGACACAGCCAAAATCCTCTTCGCTCTTTACGAGCGCCCCGACCTCACAGTTTACGACATCACGCCACTTGTAAGGCTCGAGCTTAGGAAGAAGAGCAGACTCGTCGCCATACCCACAACAAGTGGCACCGGCTCGGAATGCACCTGGGCGGCGGTACTCACCGTCGAAGGGGAGAAGCGGAAGCACGAGCTCGCCTCTACAGAAATACTCCCCGACTACGCCGTTCTCGATCCTGCTCTCGTGGTATCCCTCCCTCCAGAGCAGACCAGGAACACTGCATCCGACGCTATCGCGCACGCCGTCGAGGCCTACGGGAGCACATGGCGTAACCCATACTCGGACGCCATGGCGGAGAAGTCTCTGGAGTTGATTCTGGGGGCAATACTTGGAGTGATAAACGACCCGAAGAACCTGGGGCTGAGGAACCAGGTGCATGTTGGCGCATCAATGGCTGGGCTCGCCTTCTCGAATTCCCAGATCGGACTGGTGCACGCTCTCGGTCACGCAGTGGGTGGGAGATTCAAGACTCCGCACGGGAAGGCCGTGGCCCTGTTTCTCCCCCACGTCGTGGCGTACAACTACGACGCCTGCCCTGAAAGGTATGACCGGCTCAACAGGATCGTTCCTGACCAGTTTAGGGGTACCCGGCTCTCTGATTCACTGGAGAACGTCCTTAGGGAGATCGGTCAGGCGCGGAGCGGGAGGGACGCCGGCATCGGCGCAGGGGAGTTCGATTCGAACCTCGATGAACTAGTCCTTCTAGCTTCCGAGTCCACAGGGATGGTCACGAACCCAAAGGATGCCAATTCGTCCGACCTCCGGAGTCTTTTCATCAGGGCCTATGCCGAGGAGGCGCCATGAAGGAAAGGTACGGGAACATAGTCGACGGCAGGGAGGACTTCGAGGGAGGATCTGTGACCCTGCGCAGTCCGGCAGATGGCTCCCCTATCACAGAGGTCGTGTACGCGGACCGTGGCAAGACAGAGGAAGCGATAGACGCAGCTGCTGAGGCATTTGGGAAATGGTCGAGGACAACACTCCACGACAGACAGGAACTCCTTCTGAAACTCGCAGAAAGGGTTCAGTCTAGGGCCGAGGAGTACTCGCTCATCGAGACGATGAACACTGGGAAGACCATCAGGCAAAGCACAATGATGGACGTACCACTCGGCATAGAGCACATTCGCTACTTTGCCACCACGAAAGAATTCCCGTCACCAAGGGAGATCGAGCACCCGGAGTTCCCGGGCACGAAGGGAATTGTCCAGTACGCCCCCGTTGGCGTCGTAGGTGCCATTGCTCCATGGAACGTACCACTGCTAATGGCAATCTGGAAAACGGCACCCGCCCTGCTGGCGGGGGACACAGTAGTCCTCAAGCCTTCACACCACACCCCACTGACGGCTCTCGAGCTCGCGATGGACAGCGTCGAGGTAGGTTTCCCCCCCGGCGTCCTGAACGCACTAGCTGGAAAAGGGGCGACCGTCGGCCAGACGCTGGTCTCTAGCCCGAAGGTCAACTTGGTTAGCTTCACAGGTTCGACTGCCACCGGTGAGAAGCTCCTCTCGGGCTCGGGAGGCGTGAAGAAGTTCACACTCGAGCTGGGAGGCAAGTCCCCCAATGTTGTCTTCGAAGACGCCAATATTGAGAAGGCTGTAAAGGGGGTCATGTTCGGCATATACCTCAACTCGGGGCAGCTCTGCGAGTCTGGAAGCAGACTGATCGTTCAGTCGTCGATCAGGGACAAGTTCCTCTCGAAACTGAAGGGTGCCATGGAAAGGATGAGGGCGGGCAACCCGCTTGACATGGAGACTGACGTCAGCGCTATCACAACCGAGGAGCAGAAGAGGAAGATAGAAACGATGGTCGAAGGGGGACTGAACCTCGGCGCCCACATGTACTATCAGAAGCCAATAGCAGAGACTGTCCCCAAGGAGGGGCTGTACTACTCGCCGAGTCTGCTCACAGACGTCCCCCAGAGTTCTGAATTAGCCAGAGAGGAGGTATTCGGTCCAGTGCTCGTTGCTCTCGAGTTCGATAGGGAAGATGATGCGGTAGCCATCGCCAACGACTCCGAGTATGGCCTTGCGGCAGGCGTGTGGTCAGAGGATGTTCAAAAGGCGAAGAGGGTAGCCAGTAGGATCGAAGCCGGGACCATCTGGATCAACGATTACCACCTACTCTCTGCCGCCGCACCTCGAGGTGGTTTCAAGAAGAGCGGGATTGGAAGGGAACTCGGACTGGAAGGTGTCCTAGAGCTCACCCAAACAAGGCACATATTCGTGAACGAGGGGTCGGACATAGACGAGGTTGCCTACGGGCTCATCCTTCCCGATTAGCCCGTTCACCCGGTCCTTCGCATCCACTGCGGCGGGCGGCTTAATTAGAGCAGGACAACAGACTCGCCAAGGCTCTGACGCTTGAACAAGGACACTCTGAAGAAAGCCTGTGACGAGAATCTAGTCAAGGCATTCGAGTCCGTCGCCGACATGGTTCCGGGCGGGGAGTTCGAGAAAGCGGGGGGTGTCGCCATAGCCAGGACTGGCATCCCGGGATTCAACATGGCATTCGCGCTGGAGGGTCCCTTCTCTCCGTTTGCCGCATCGAGGGCAATACGGCGATTGTATTCGAAGGATAAGTTCCCGTGGTCGCTTGTCACCACCCCCAGCACATCAAAGGCGATGAGTCCTCTGATTCGAAGATTCGGCTTGGCCCGATCCACGGTAGAACCATGCATGGTGCTCGACCCAATCCCACGCCTTTGCCCACATCCTCCCGAGAAACTCGATATCAGACGGGTCAAGGACCGAGATGAGCTGCTCACATTCACCAGGACAGGTGCCTCATCCTTCGGAATGCCCGTACCCAATCTGGATGCACTCGCCGACGGGATAGCGGATGAAATCACGGACGGATCCTTTCGAGGCGGGTGTTACCTTGGTTACTACAATGGAAAGCCTGTCGCCACCTCGCTGCGTTACACCTCTGGCTTTGTTGCGGGTGTCTACTTCGTCGCCACAGCGAAGAGATACAGGCGCCGGGGCATCGGTGAAGCCATGACCTGGAGGGCAGCCGTCGATGGCAGAAAGGAAAAATGCGTCATCAGCGCCTTGCAGGCGTCAGAGATGGGTCATCCTGTCTACGAAGGAATGGGATACCGGACGGTCCAAGAATATCAAATCTGGAGACCGAGTGTGCCTGACTCTTGAAGATCACCTGGCTTTGGCGCTTGAAGACCGCGTCAAGCTTCTCCAGTGGTTTCACGTCGCTTCTGGTCAGCTCCCTTGCCTACAAACAGGACCAGGCGAAAATCCCAGCCGTATCCTCCCACGAACCTGACGGCAAGAACCCGGCCAACCCTCACGAGGGCGTCCCCCGGCCCAGGATTCAGACACTCTCTGACATGATTTTCGGTCTCGCCCTTTCGATAGGAGCGATCACGCAACTCGCCCAGAAACCCGCGGACATCACGGACATCGCCTACTCCCTGCTCAGCTTTGGCTTCTCCTTCTTGATTCTCGCTCTGGTCTGGATTAACTACTCGCGGATAATGTCAGTTCTACCCGTAGAGACCTCTCGGGTCACCGCCGCCAACATGCTCCTCCTCTTTCTCGTCTCAATCGAACCCTACCTCTACAACCTGATGACTGCCTCGCCCTATGCCCCGCTACCTGGCCAACTTAGCCTTGGTACGACAACCACCCTCTACGCTCTCGACGTGGGAGGGCTCCTGATCATACTTGCCTACTTCACACATGAGCTCACGAGCGAGGAGAGGCACCTCATCCCCAACGAACTCATGAGGGGCTACAGGCTGATGATGTACTCTACAGCCATTGTAGCGGCGATCTTCTTCCTTTCCGATCTGCCAATATTCTGGAGCGTCTTGGTCATCCAGTCTCCACCCGTCCCGCTCAGGTTCATTTTGTGGGCATCTGTATCAGTGGCAAGAGTGGGAAGGCGGTTGGACGCCAGAATGAATCGTCAGAGGTCCTCCCGACCAGGAAAAGCTCGCGATACAAACCACGACGGTACCACCTCTAATTGATTTCTTTGCCTGATAGGACGATCGATTAGGTCCGGAATAGTCTGTAAGCCCCCTTACCAAGTGGTTCAATTCCGGTTCGATTGAATGCGGGCCCGGTGCGATTTGAACGCACGACCTCTGCGAGCTTCGAGCTCACTACAGCTGTCTCCAGACGGATAGGAGGTTCGCCCTCCGCGAGTCTGCCGCGCTATCCGTACTTCGCTCGAAGACGATCTGCGCTACGGGCCCAACCTCGAGCCGTAAAGAACCAGAATATTACCTGTTCTTATTTGGTCAGGTCGAACTCGATTTCGAGCTCCTTTCTCGAGTTCCTGTACCTCGCCTTCCCCAGTTTGATTTTCCCGATTTGCAACGTGTTTTCAACATGGCGCTCGTTGCAGCAATTGACGTTCCAGTCCGGAATCCGCACGATGTGAAGCCGCGTCGCGCCTTGCGGGAGCGGGAAGAGGTCGTATATGGCATCACCGAAGTGTCCCTCAGCTTCCGCTTTCTCCATTTCGAACTCCAACACTTCGGCCCCCTCCGCGACCTTCTCATTGGATGCCTCTTCGACATGCCTCATCTCATCCTCAGTCGGCCGCCTTTCGAACTGAACCGTTAGCCTACCATGACGGCCAGAAGCGTAGACGGATGTCGTCTTCTTTGCCCCCAGCACGCGCTCCGCAGCTCCCTTCACCACGTGCAGGCCTGAATGTGTCCTGACTTCGTCCGAGCTCAACTACAGCCTCGTCACGATTCTGTAGAAATCCGACATCCTTGTCTGGAGCCCGTATCGTCTCTCGTTCCCTCTCATGTGCCAGTATATTGACAGCAGCGTCGGCCACATCCTCACGAGGCTGAACCTGTTCTCCACCTTTGCCTTGATGAACTCGTACACCTTGGCGTAGATTGCGTAGTGATCCAGTACGGCCCTCCTGTACCCATCCCTGTCTCCAAAATGGTCCACGAACAGGTTCACGCACTGCATGCTCGGGATTATCCCCTCCCCCAGCATCGGGTACACTGTACCGATACTCTCACCAACCCCTACCACCCTGCCGGCGAAGAAGGGTTCCGCGTACTTGGGGGGAGTAACCCTCACCGGTCTCCCGATCTTCCTGACGACCTCGCAGTGGTACTTCTTTACGAACTCGTCGAGCTCGTAACGGTATCTCCCCAGAAGGTCACCCGCCCCCACGTGGGCCATTCCGTCCCCCAGTGGGAAGTACCACCAGTAGCCAGTCAACATCGGATAGGGCTTTATGACGAAGTCGTCGTACGGAAGTTCCTTCGACTTGACCTGATACTCCAGGGAGGGGACCAGAAGGTCGTCCTTGATCTTCGGCAGCAGGGACCTCTGCAACCCGGTCGCGTCTACAACGGTATCGAATCCAGCGAAGTTCCCGTTGACCTCTTTGATCTGCGCTCCCCAGTGGACCTTCTTCCCTTTCAGCATGTCCTCAGTGAGCCTGTGTTTGTCATAGGTCACCAGGCCTGTTAGGTTGATGTTCAGCTCCTCGTCCCCGAGGTCGACGCGCATCTTCTTCCCCTTGTGCAAAACGTAGTCGTCGAAGTTGAATCCTGCCTGCTTGACCATGTCCCTGATGAAGGGCTGGCTGGTGCCCCAGGCGCAGACGGTATACCAGTTCCTCTCGGTCCTCATCTCGAAAGCCTCCGCCTCGACGCCGGCGGGGAGGCGGTTCATCATGTAAGCCCCAGCCACGCCGCATCCGACCACAGCAAGCTTCAAGTTGATGAAGACCAACATCCCGCGTCTCACGGCGTTATTCTACTTGTCGCTTGGAGCAGCACGCAGTGGCCGAAAATTCAAATAGTCAGGTAACCCAAGTATACTCGGTAACTCGATTGGCAAAGCAGCAATCAGCCTCGAAGGTCGTCAAAGTGAGCGACGATACGCACGCTAAGCTCGTCGCACTTGCAAAATGGGGGGAGCCCCTGGATCAGGTGATCCATCGTCTCGTCACCCAGTCGAAGGGCCTAGAGGACGTCGTTACAGGACAGAGTTCGATCTGCTTCATCGACGGCGTACAAGGGAGGCTGCTTTACAGGGGGTACGACATTGTCGACCTCGCCCCCAAATCCACCTACGAGGAGACCACGTTCCTCCTCTGGAACGGCCACCTGCCGACCCTCTCCGAGCTCAACACATTCTCCAGTGAGCTGAGCGCGAAGAGATCCGTCCCTGACGGGGTCCTCTCCATCATCTCGAGCCTCCCAGCCAACTGCGACGCCATGGACGCTCTTCGGGTTGGGGTCGCAGCGCTCGGAATCTACGACGACCCGATGTATCCTCCCCAAGAGAAGGCTCAGTCCATAGCAGCAAAGATGGCCACCCTGGTCGCCGCCATCCACAGGCACAAGCACAACCAGGAGGTCCTCGCGCCCCGGGATGACCTGGGGTACGCTTCGAACCTGCTCTACATGGTGACGGGGGAAAAGCCGTCTAAGGATGACGAGAGGCTGATGGATGCTCTGTTAATTCTCCACGCAGACCATGAATTGAACGCTTCGACTTTCGCGGCCCGTGTGATCGCTTCAACCCTGTCTGACGTCTATTCCGCTGTGACGGGAGCTGTGGGCGCCCTCAAGGGGCCATTACACGGAGGCGCAAACGAGAAGGTCATCGAAATGACCATCGAGATCGGAACCCCGGAGAACGCAGAATCCTATGTAGACGCGATGCTTGCCAAGAGGCAGAAGATCACCGGGTTCGGCCACAGGGTGTACAAGACAATGGACCCGAGGGCCGCCATCTTGAAGGACATGGCCCAGAAGTTCATCAAGACAGAGAAGGAGAGGAAGGTCTTCCAAATCCTCGAGAAGACCGAGGAGATGATGAAGACATGGAAGAACCTCTATCCCAACGTCGATCTCTACTCAGGGCTGGCGCTGAACCACGTAGGGGTACCAAGCTACCTTTTCACCCCTGTCTTCGCCGTAGGCCGCGCCCCAGGTTGGCTGGCGCACATCCTCGAACAATACGCCGACAACAGGCTGATCAGGCCGAGAGCGGAGTACATCGGCCCGACACAGGCCGAATACGTCTCGATCGAGCACAGGACGCAATCCCCGGTCATGAAACGATGAGGGTCGAAGCACTAATCAAGCGCTCCCCAGTCACGATAAGCTCTGAGGCAACCATCCGCCAGGCGGCGGAAGTTTTCGCGAGGGAGAAGATCGGTCTGCTGGTGGTCGCTGGCTCCGTGAGCCCCGTCAAGGCGCAGGCGGTGATATCCGAACGGGACATCGTCAGAGCCGTCGCGAAGGGGACGGCGCTCACCGCACCGCTTGACAGCATCGCGACCAAGAAACTTATCAGCGTCAAACGCTCCGACAGAGCGTCCAAAGCGGTCCGTCTCATGACAGACAACGGGATTAGGCACCTTGTGGTCGAGAATGACGACGGGACCCTCTTCGGGGTCCTCTCGATTCGTGACTTCTTCCGGGAGAAGAAGCTCCTCGAAGGGTACCTTAGGGACGAAGCGGAAGAAGTACATGGTGTCGACTAGAATCTGGATCTGTCTCACGCAAACCTCTGACACCAATCTTAAATAGCGTAAAAGGGTCATAATTTTCTCTATGGCTCTTTTTGGGGACATAGGCACCGTCTTCGTCATGGGCCTAGTCGGCGTTATGTTCACCCTCCCGGTTGTGATTCTCCCCAGGCTCTTCGCCCCAAAGCACCCCAATCCTATCAAGGGCCTGCCTTTCGAAACGGGCCAGGTGCCACAGGGGGCAGGGAAGATGCACTACATGATGCAGTACTATGCCTACCTTCTGATGTTCATCGTGTTCGACGTGCTAGGCATGTTCCTCTACGCCTGGGCCTCTGCCTACAAGCCCCTGAACCTCGGCCTATCATCTGACTGGACCGTGACATTGTTCATGGCTATGCTCTTCGTCCCCATGGCATTCGCATTGATTCTCGCGGGGAGGCGCGACCTGTGGTAGTCGCGCAGCAGAAACCTGGGACCTTCCAGGTCCTCGTCGGCAGGATAGACGATGTTCTTCAGTACGCCATTGGGGATCCGATGCGCTATCTCGCCAACTGGGGACGCCTCTACTCCCTCTGGCCTGTCCACCTTGAGACGGCATGCTGCGTTCCCCCAAGCACCGTTATTCTCGGGGACAACAAACCGATTTCAGAGTACGAAGCGGGGAATCTCGTGACCTCAGCATCGGGGCTCGTCACGGTCACCAAGACCTTCCAGAGGCAATACAGTGGGTACATACTGGAAGTCACGGGCCGCGGAATGCTCCCGATCCGCCTTACGCCTGATCATCCTGTCCTGACAGCCGCGCGAGCAGTCAAGAGCGGCAAGGGCGAGTATCTCCCCGGAACCGCATGGAAGAAGGCCGAAGAGTTGGTGAGCGCGGCACCAGTCAAGGTGAAGGGCAAATTCACGTTTCCGACCATAACTCACGATTGTCTCTTGATTCCGAGGATAAGGGGACATCTCGACCTGACCGGGATACCTCTTGGCCCCTACTCCACCGAACGCGGGCTCGCAGTTCTGAAGGGCCGCAGGGAGAGTCCGCCGTTGGAATATCCTCTCACTGCCAGGACCGCATGGCTTCTCGGCATCTACGTTGCCGAAGGCTGGACCACCAGGAACCACGACGTCTTCTTCTCCCTGGGGAAGGACGAGGAGGTTCTCGCAAGGCGCATTTCGGAGATAGCGAGATCCCTAGGCTACGCACCACAAATCAGAGAAAGGGACACGACTCTTGTCGTAAGGTTCTCGTCGAGCATCCTAGCGAGGGCGCTTCGGGACTGGTGCGGACATCTGTCGGAGAACAAGAAAATTCCCGATTTCATACTCTACCACAAGAACGGGTCGCTTCTGAGATCATTCCTCAGCGGCTACTACAAGGGTGACGGGAACGTGACCGTCGACAAAAGGGGACCGGTCTTCCACCGGGCGAGTACGACATCCAAGATCCTAGCGTTGCAGATACAATTGGCATACGCACGACTGGGCTGCTTTGCCCGAGTCAGGAGAGAGCCCCGCGAGGGCACAGCGGTGATCGAGGGGAGGACCGTGAGGACAAGGGATGCCTACTCCCTATCGCTGCTGACTTCGAAGAGGAAGGTGGCGGACTTCCGGATCAATTCTGATTTCATCGTCGTTCCGATAAGGAAGATCACCAAGGTACCGTACTCCGGGGAGGTGCGGAATCTCGAAACCTCAGACAACACCTACCTCGTTTCCAACGCGGTGGTCCACAACTGCAGTGTAGAAGTTGGGGCGGCAGCTGGCTCCAGGTTCGACATCGAGCGCTTCGGAGCCCTCGAGGCCTTCGGCTCCCTCCGCGCCTGCGACCTGATCATAGTCATGGGGACGGTCACGCGTAAACTCGCTCCCCGCTTGAAGCTCATCTACGATCAGATGGCCGAACCAAAGTGGGTGGTGGCAATGGGTGCGTGCTCAATAACGGGCGGACTCTACTTCGACTCGTACAATGTGCTCAGGGGAATCGATGATATCATTCCAGTGGACGTCTACGTCCCAGGCTGCCCGCCGAGGGCCGAGGCGCTGATTCAGGGACTGGTGCTTCTGCAGGAAAAGATACGCAAGATGCCGACCATCAGCGGCAGGTGACAACACAATGAGCAATGCGAATACTCCAGCCGCGCCAGCCCCGGCTCCGAATCCAGTCGCGCCTCAGACTCCCAAGCCGACTGCCGCGCCCGTACCCGCGCCTCCGAAACCCGAGCCCATCAGAGCGAGGGACTTCGTGACTCAGATCACAACCCGTTTCTCCGACGTCAGGGTAGAGTGGATGAAGGAACGGCGGCTGAAGGTCTCCACGTCCCCAGCTCGCATCAGAGAGGTCGGCCTGTTCGTACGCGATTCTCTAGGTTTCGACCACATCAGCACCGTGAGCGGCGTCGACTGGATCGCAAAGGCCCAGCTGGAGGTGGTGTACTTCATAGGGTCGTCGACCCCAGGCCAGGAGGATTTCATCCTCGCCGTCTCAGAGCTCGTCGCGCGAGAGAACCCGGTCGTCCCCACGCTGATCGACGTCTGGAAGGGGGCCGAGTACCACGAAAGGGAGACTCACGAGATGTTCGGCATCGACTTCCAGGGGCACCCTAACCAGAGCCACATCCTGCTCCCCGAGGACTGGAACGACATTCCTCCGCTTCGTAAGGACTACGTCTCGCCGGGGAGATGACAAGATGATGACAGAATCAGAATACTCTCCAGAGGCCGACAGGATAATGTCGGTCTCCCTGGGCCCGCAGCACCCAGGAGCGGGGCACTTCCGCATCCGACTCTGGCTCGACGGGGACTACGTTGTCCGCTCAGAGCCGGATCCCGGCTACGTCCACAGAGGTGAGGAGAAGATGGGGGAGTACAGAAATTACATCCAAAATGTCCCGCATCTAGAAAGACCGGTGATCCTGGACAGCTCGAACATCCTGTTTCCCTACGCCCTCGGAGTTGACGAGCTCATGAACAGCAAGATACCTCCGAGGGGGCAGTACCTCCGCGTCATAATGTCAGAGATCAACCGCATAATCTCCCACATGTACTTCCTCGCCATCCAGGGATACTTCATGGGGCACACGACCATGATCACCTGGTGCATGGGGGACAGGGACTTCTGGATCGACCTGGGTGAACGCATCGGGGGCGCTCGGGTCACCTTCGCATACATCATCCCGGGGGGCGTGAGGAACGACATCCCTCCCTACGCCATCGAAAAGGGGCTCCAGACGTGCGACTGGTTCGACAAGAGGATGGACGAGTACGAGAGGATTTTCTTCAACAACCCGATGGTCCACCAGCGCTCTGACAAGATTGGGTATCTAACAAGGGCGGACGCGATAGCGTACGGTACCACCGGGACCGTGGCTAGGGCTTCAGGCCTGACCTTTGATGTCAGGAAAGACGAGCCCTACAGCTCCTACGAGGATTTCGAGTTCAAGACCCCTGTCCTGAACCAGGGTGACAGTTGGGCGAGAGCGTACGTGGCACTGCTCGACATGAGGGAGGCAGTCAAGATAATCAGGCAGGCGTTGAAGAAGCTACCGCAGAGCTCGGTGCGCCTCAAGCTCGGTCCCCAGCCTAGGGTGCCGGCGGGAGAAGTGTATTCCCGCACGGAGGCCGCGAGGGGGGAGATGTCCTACCACATTATCAGCGACGGGTCCCCTAGGCCGTACAGGCTCAAGATCGGAGTGCCGTCGTCGAAGAATCTCCGCGTCCTTCCGCACCTCCTCAAGGGGGTCCACGTGGCCGACATTCCTGTCATCTACTGGGGATTAAATTATTGGCCTGTAGAAAATGACCGATAATTGCAGCTTTCTGATATAATTATTGTAATTATTATGGACTCTCGAACTGCAGACCACGTTGTAACCTTCTGGTTGCCGACAGATTGAGCCGGGCTTCCTCGACGAACTCGTCCCGATCTTGTTTGATTGAACGCCTAAGGTCCACCCACCTCTGAACCGTTTCCTCCCGCACAGGAGCTTGATTCGAACAGAACTCTAGTGTAATCAAGAGAGCCTTCATGAGTCTCTCTGGATGTCTGAGCTGAACCTCCTTCAAAATCCTGCAAACTTCGGATCTCCTGAACAAGGAGAGCCTTAGCATCCTGCCTTCTTTGTGATAGCCAAACCTTTCTGGGTCTTGGTTCCTCGAATCAATAATCGGATGATAACCTGCCTCGTGGAGCCGATTGCGAATGAAGTCAAGGAGAATCGCATCTACACTGTTTATGCAAAACTCGAAACTCTTCCCGAACCTTTTTCTATGTAAAGACAGAGTTCCCTCAGCGTCAAACAATCCAGCAAGGAAGAACTTGAATTCCAACGATGAGAAACCCTGCAACTCATGCAGGGAGGCCTTCCTTAGCAAAAACTCGAAGCTTTGGTCCAGGTCTGCTTCGAGTGTCCACTCGAATCCAGTGAAGTTCGCCTCTCGAGGATAACTGCGGACAAACCCATAGGCCGAGAAGAGAGTCTGGAACAGATCCGCCATTGCTGGATGGGTCGTACTAACTCTCACTCTGATTGCGCGACCATGACGTGTTGCATCCAGATCTCCATATCTCAGCCCCATCAGGTACGCCTTCTCGGTATTGTCACCAAGGAACGCCTTCCTCTCGTGCCTGCTGACCGCCTGAATCTGAGCCTCAACCCTGTCCCGTAATTTGATGTCGCGTCCCTTCAAATGGTTCCAGACCGTCACAGCACTGACAGTGCCTCCCGCGATCTGCTTCAACGACTCTCCTGACTTGTATCTCCTGACCCACTCGTCCACCATCGCCTCGGTGACTTTCCTGTTGTGCGCCGCGGAACCCCTCCGGCTGATGCCGTTTCTCTTCAGCTGGTAGAGTATGGTCGACTCACCAACCTTAGGGGTCTTGTAATGCATCCCGTAGATCTCGGCGATCCTCATCGCGGATTTCCCCTCCGTCACGTAGAGCCTTTCGAGGTCATCCTTCTTCGGCGGCCAGGGGAGACCCTCGGGCAACAGACCGTAAGGCGACTTGAGTACTTAACGACCAACAATATGATCAGAACTTGGCCGCCAACCACTTGTGGACTTCTTGGATTCTGTTCACGAAAATGATTTAGGCCCCTAGGTCCATCACGGCGATGGGATCTTCTGCTCGCTTCTCCTGAAAAGGTACACTCCGAGCAGGATGAGCCCCCCTCCAAACAACTGGGCGGCAGTGATCTGTTCCCCAAGAATCACGAAAGCGAAGAGAGCTCCGAAGACGGTCGAAGTCGACCATATCAACAGCATCCTGATGGCGCCGAGGCGTTTGATCGCCGCTATGAACAGAGCCGTGGCACCCGTAATAGCAGTCCCCAAGAGCAGAAGTACGAAGTCATCATAGAGTGAGAAATCGAACGTGAACCCCCCGATGATGATGATAGCCATCACTACCAAACCGCCGATCAAGTTCCTGAACTTGCTCAGGAGGGCAACGTCGAATCGCTTGGTCGCCAGGGCCAACAGATTGTTCTCTAGCGCCCATCCAACGGTCGAACCCAGTACGAGCAGGTTCCCCACGATCCCCTGGAGGAACGAGATGTGCGTGATATCAAGGTCTGTGGATACAACGATTAGACCTGCAACGATTAGCAGGCCCCGGAGCGCCGGCCCCCTGACAAGCCTCTCCCCAAAGATCGAATACGCGATTATCGTGGTGAACAGGACCTCCCCGTTGGCCAGGAGGGCGGCGTTCACCGCAGTGGTCTGATTCAGCCCGAAAGTGTACATCAGCGGGGACAGGGCCGCTCCGACGAGCCCCAGGTACAGAAGGTACGGGGCGCTCTGTCTGGTGGGTTTCAACCTCGGCTGATAGAATAGGAGCATTAATCCCGAGATGGTGAACGAAAGCCCTGTGACCGATACTGGCCCGTTTCTTTCGAGAAGGATCTTGGTTAGGGTTGTTATGGAACCCCCGCAAACGGCTGCGACCAAGGCGTAGAGGTAGCCCCTGGACGTCTCTGAGATGATCCTACTTCCCAATGGGATTCCCCGCTGGATTCCGAAGTGGCGAATTAGCGATAGTTAGGGTTTCAACTCTTAAATCGGGTCTTCTGGCGAAAGTGCCGTGGCGTCAGACGACGACATTCTGGCAGAGCTGAAGAAAATAAGGGAGCTCCTTGAACACCCTCCGCCTCCACCGCCGGCCAAAGGCCTCATCGCCGAGTTCAAAGCTTTCCTCTCGCAGTACAAGGTTCTGGCCCTCGCAGTGGCATTCGTATTTGCCATTTACCTAGGAGGTCTTGTGAAGGCGCTGGTGACAGACTTTGTCCTCCCGATTGTCTCGTACGCTCTTCCTCCAGGAAGCAACATCAATTTGTACATGGTGGGACCGTTTGGGGTTGGTGACTTTGCGAACGCCCTCATTACCTTCCTCATAGTCGCTTTCGTCATCTTCATGATGGTGAAGTTGGCCAAGCGCTACAAGATTGAATAAAGGGGAGCCCCTCCTCCTTTTTGTTTCTCCGATATCATAGTGTATTTCGTTAAGCACTATGTCAATCGTTCTTGCTATACTCAGTATTGTCCGCTTCAGCGGATATCAGACTGGATATCACGATGAGCAGCAAGTTCGAGAAGGGATGGAAGGCTCAGGAGACGGAGCCCTTCGGGAAGCAGGTCCGCGAAACAATCCGCGGCCCTCAGCCGATGCGTCCCCAGATCCAGAAGGCGACCCAGCAGCTCACTGGGGAGATCAACCGGCTGGACCAGGCGATGAACCGGCTGAAGCAACGCGAAAGCTCCATCTTCAAGAAGACCGTAACTGCTGTTCAGGCACACGACCAGGAATCGAGCAAGGCGTACTCCAACGAACTCTCGGAGGTCCGCAAGATGGAGAAGATCGTCACGCAGTCCAAAATTGCCCTGGAGCAAATCACCACCAGGCTGCAGACGGTCACCGACATCGGAGACTTCGCCGCGACAATCGCCCCGGCCATTGGGGTGATCAAGAACGTACGCGCCACCCTAGGCGAGGCCATGCCAGACGCCCAGGGAGCACTCGGAGAGATTGGGGCCCAGCTCAACTCGATAATGGTGGACGTCGGCCAGATAACTGGCACATCGTTCTACCAGCCGGAGAACAGCGAAGAGGCCAACAAGATCCTGGCGGAGGCTTCGGCCATTGCCGAAAAGCGCATGGCGGAGTCCCTGCCGGAAGTGCCGAACAACACGGGCCAGTCCGTCTTCACAAGCGAATAGGCAACCCCAGGCAGCTCGGTCTTGGCCGGGCGGCCTTTCTTTCTGTTTTTCGAAATGTTAGAGAACGACATGCATGATGAACGAAGGGTTATACATGGATAATCCAGACCGCCCAAGAGTTTGCCAAGTACTACTCAGCCCGACTACGACGTGGTCATAGCGGGCGGAGGGATGGCGGGTCTCATCACCGCCGCCTCCATTGGTTACCATTCAAAGGGAAACGCACGTGTGCTCATCGTCGACAGGAACAAGGAGGGCGAGCCGGGGAAGAAGACGAACAACGGTTGGACGTGCGGGGACGCTACCAGCAAGAGGTCCCTGGACTACCTCGCAGAACACATAGGCATCAGGTACGGATCCCCAGAGCTTGAGCACCCGGTCAGCGGGGTCTACGTCTACTCCCCAGACAGGAAGACGAAGGTCCTTTTCGAAGGGGAGGGGTACCTCTTCAACAGGAAGCTCGCTCCGAGGAGGCAGGTCAACGACGCGAAAAAGTATGGGACAGAGCTCATCTTCGGAGCGACCGCAGAGAGACTGCTCTCGGGGGACGGGAGGATAACTGGAGTCACAGGGAGGAGGTCTGACGGTTCGAGCTTCAGCTACACAGCCAAGGTGACGATTGATGCCACGGGTTCCTCCTCGACGCTTAGGAGGTTCATGCCTATTCCCTCGATGATTGAGAAGGAAATCGACCCCGACGACGTAGTCGGGACGGGGAGGTACATCCTCGATTTCGAACCTGCCAAGGAGGATCCGGCATTCTTCTCTCCCGACTACTGCATCATCCATCTTGACCAGTTCATCGCACCTGCGGGCTACGCATGGGTCTTCCCCAAAGGGAAGAAGAAGGTCAACATAGGCCTGGGGGTGTCCCACTCTGGCCTCGCGAGGAGGAACAGGAGGTTCGGGCTGAACGACAACCTACAGAGCCTTATCGACAAGTACCT
>Ga0187766_10000284_pt1 | contig 27957 bp, 25 predicted proteins | sample 0216_QUI02_MP05__4_FD_132971 | JGI IMG/M metagenome (GOLD analysis project Ga0187766, IMG submission 132971) | Tropical peat soil microbial communities from peatlands in Department of Meta, Colombia - 0216_QUI02_MP05_20_MG | ecosystem: Environmental > Terrestrial > Soil > Wetlands > Peat ... | reverse complement strand
TCGGTTATCGCAGTGAATGCACGTTCTACGCGACGGTCGCTGACCGCGTGCGGGTGCCGACACCGCAGTGCTTCTACTGTGACATCCTTGATGACGGTGCGGAGTACGCTCTGTTGCTCGCCGATCAGGCCCCGGCGGTGCAGGGCGACCAGATCGCGGGCTGCGGCGAGCAGGAGGCGCGGCTCGCGGTCACCGCGTTGGCCGGCCTGCACGGGCCCAGCTGGTGCGATCCGGTTTGGCTGGACTTTCCCCGACGTCGCCTTTCAGCGCCCGGACGAGGCGTCGGCCAAGGGGCTCGGCGACGTCGCGCGGATGAGTGCCGACATCACGCTGGAGAAGCTCGGGGACTGGCTGAGCGCGACTGACAGCGAAACCTTCACGACCGCAATGGGCTTGGTGACGCCCTGGCTGCTCGCGGAGCCGGACAGGTTCGCCTTGCTGCACGGCGACTATCGCCTCGACAACATGCTGTTCGATCCCGAATGCAGCCGCGTCACCGTGGTCGATTGGCAAACGCTCGGCGTGGGGCTGCCCGGACGGGATCTCGCGTACTTCACCTCAACCAGCCTGCAGCCGACGCTGCGCTCAGCGATCGAACAAGATCTTGTCGACGAGTATCACCGAACGTTAGCCATCTATGGCGTGACCGACTATGACCGCGAGACCTGTTGGCGTGATTACCGACTCGGGATGCCGCAAGCGCTCCTGATCGCCGCCCTGGGGTTCGCGTTTGCCACGGCCATCGAGCGGGGGGACGATATGGTGTTGACCATGCTCCGGCGGGGCTGCCAGGCGATCCGTGATCTGGAGACAGTGAACCTGATCGGCCGGATCGCGGCTGATGACCGGACGACGGCATGAACGTCGGCAGTCGCCGCTTAACGATGACCCCCTGGCAAAAAACTTTCCAGATCAGAACTGGCCGCAGTTGGGTGTGGTCGGTTCGCCGTTGAAGCGGGCAGCGATCCACTGCATGGCCGGCTCACCATCTACGAGCATCGGTAGCCCGTGGTTAACGACAAGCTTGTTGAGGAACGGTGGTTCCTCGTTGGTGCGGAACTCGACGTCGGCGCCCTGGGCGCACCAGTCGCGGCCGAGCTGATTGGCCGCGGTCCACGGCACCAGTGGGTCGTAGCGGTTGCTGTTGATCAGCACGGGCGCGTTGGGTTTGTACCGTCCGAGGCGCTGCTGATCCAACAGGGTGCTGAGCGGTTCCTCGTTGATCACTTGCCAAATGTCTTCGTTGAAGTAGGGCTGCAGATGGCGGAAGGCGAAATCGATGATGGTTTGTCCGACGCACTGGCGGGACGCCGAATCAAGCATGGCTTGCCCGCGCGGTGTCAGCTTGGAGCGGATCGCGTCGGCGTACTCGGGATAGGAGGCCATGGCGCCGTTGAGGGCATAGCCGACCACGCCGACCAATGCGCTGCCGTCGGCGTAAGGCAAGAGCTCTTTCAGGTCGGCCACTGGGGCGCCGGCGTAGGTCCCCATGATATGGAGCTCGGAAGCGTAGGAGGGTGCCAGTTCGGCGGCCGATGCCGCCGCGCCGCCGCCTTGAGAGTATCCCCAGAACGCCACCGGTCCGTGCCGATCTAAGGATGTTTCCGGTAGCCGCATGGCCGCGCGGGCGGCATCGAGGACGGCCTGGCCCTCGGCGAGGCGGTTCACATAGGTGTGCATCGGCGGGGTGCCCAGGCCCTCATAGTCGGTCATCACGATGGCGAACCCGCGGGCCACCATCGTGGCGACGAACAACTCCTCGTAATTGAACATGATGTCCCACCCACCCGAGTAGTGGATGCCCTGGTTGAACATCCGCGAGGGTGCGCACTGATTGCCCTGACCCTGAGTTCCGGGCGCGTAGCTGATCAGCGGCCGCGGCCCCGTCCCTGGCCACGGGTTGTCCGGTTCGAAGTAGGTGCCGGTCACGGCGATCGGGTTGCCCCGCGCATCGGTGCTGCGGTACATGATCCGGGTGCCGGTGGCCACTATCGCACCCAACTGGCCCGACGGCTCCAGCACCAGCCGCGACGGCTCCGTGCGGATCAGGTCACCGGGCTGACCCGGCGGCAGCGGATCCGGCGGGGTGTAAAAATCCGCGTACTGCGGTTCGTCTCCGCCGTCAGCATGTGCGGATTCGAGGCCGAGCATGGTTGAACAAATCAAGAGCAGGACGACGACGATTCCTCCGAGGCGACGCGCGGCCAGACCGCTCTCGCGCTGGCCCTCGTATCGGAGCCGTTCGATCCCTATCATCGGCTGCCTTCCTGGGCCCATGGGACGGACCGAAGCGCACTTTAACGTGGCGCATATATTTGGCTCAATAGCCCCTTGGGAAGCGTTCTGGACCCGGGTCTACGGAATCGATGCGGACGACGTGACGTTGATACGTGACGAATATCTATTTCTTCTCCGCAGACTGGACTACCGGCTGCGCGACCGCGCATGCAGAGATGAGTGGCAGCAAGACGCGCGGAGCGGTTGTGCCGCGGCTACCAGCGTGCCCGCGCCACGCTCGAGTATCCTGCCTCGAGTATCCTGTGCCGTCTTGGTGCTGCGGCATCATCCGATTGCGAGCCATCATGCAAGCCGTCGAAAGCTAACTGCGCACAATTTGCTTGTCTGACAACATCATTTATCGGGCTTATGTAGCCGCTCATGCGGCCGTTCCGGATTGGGGGAGAGGTCCTTTTCGACTGATGCGCTCGCGGCGGAAGTTCCGTTGGTGGTTAAATGGTGCGGCGGGATAGCCCTGCCAACGACATTTGAAAGCCTGATTGGCGACCTCTCGGGTGTGGGTCCTTGTTGAAATGTCACAGTGCTATCGTGAGGTGCACGTCCACCCAATTACGGAAGCACATTACGTTACAGCGACGAATCATTATGATAGACGGGATGATTGGCGTGTCTATCCATCCCACGGGAGAGGTCAGTATTGCGTGGAGCCCTGATCGACTGAGATCTGAGCGGCAATGACGTTTCGCGACTCGTCGCTCGCTGGCCAGCAGACAGCGTAGGCAATATCTTCCGGCTCGGCAACCCAGCGGGGAAGAAATAGTGTGATCATATGCGCTAACTGCGGATTGGTTTCCACTGTGATGCTTAATCATAGTCGGTTTCCGAGTCTCCAGTCGTCGTCACTGCCGATGTTGCACGGCCTTGACCAGCCCTCCACCGATGATCAGACGCTGAATCTCGCTGGTTCCCTCATACAGCCGCAGCAGCCGAACATCGCGATAGATCCGCTCCACGGGCACGCCACGCATGTATCCGCTGCCACCATGAATCTGCACGGCGAGATCGGCGATTTTGCCTGCCATTTCGGTGCAGAAGAGCTTCGCCGCGGAGGGAGCGATCCTGCGGTCCTGGCCGCTGACCCACAGCCGTGCGGTGTCACGGACGAGAGCGCGCCCGGCCAGCACGCCGGTCTGCTGGTCGGCGATCATCGCCTGCACCAACTCGAAGTTGCCGATCGGAGTACCGCCCTGTGTCGCCGTCGCGGCATAGGCCACGGATTCGTCGAGTGCCCGCTGCGCGGTGCCCACGGCCAGGGCGGCGATATGAATCCGACCGCGCGCCAAGGAAATCATCGCGGCCCGGTATCCGATGTCCTCACTGCCGCCGACCAGGGCGCCGGCCGAGACCCGGACATCGGTCAAGCTGACATCGGCCGTCCACGCGCCTTCCTGGCCCATTTTGGCGTCCTTTGCGCCCACCTCAACGCCCGGCGTGTCGGCCGGGACCAGGAAGACGGCGATGCCCGCACCTTTGTCGTCGGCGGGTCGGGTGCGCGCGAACACGACGAACAGGTCGGCGACAGGCGCATTCGTGATGAACCGCTTCTGTCCGCAGATCACCCAATCGTCGCCGTCACGAACGGCTTTGGTACGCAAGCCCGCCGGGTTCGATCCCGCGCCCGGTTCCGTCAGCGCAAAGGAGGCGATCACGTCCCCGGAGGCCATCGACTCCAGCCAGCGAGCCTTCTGTTCGTCGGTCCCGAACCCGACCAAGACTTGGCCGGCAATGCCGTTGTTGGTGCCGAACATGGACCGCAACGCCAGCGACGTATAGCCCAACTCCATCGCCAGCTCGACGTCCTGGACCGGGTTCAGACCGAGTCCGCCCCATTCCTGAGGAATGGCGTACCCGAACAGGCCCATCTTCTTGGCCTGGTCGCGCAGGTCATCCGGCACGCGGTCCTCGGCCAGGATCTCCTGCTCGCGGGGGACGACGGCGGTGCGGACGAAATGGCGGGTCTGCGTGAGGATTTCCCGGAAATCGTCGTCGTCGACGAGGGCAGTGGCCATAACTCTACGTTCCTTCTGAGCCGAGCAAGGCGGAGCTTACAGTCCGTGGCACCTTTGAAAAGGCGCCCCGGCGTCGGAGGGATCATATATGAAATATGATGCCTGGCGAGGTTGGGGTCGATGACGGCGAGAGGACGGTGGCGGGTGTCGTTGCTGAGTGGTCAGACCGCGATTGTCACGGGTGGTGCGCAAGGTCTGGGCTTCGCCATAGCGGAGCGGTTCGTCGCCGAAGGCGCCCGGGTGGTTCTCGGTGATCTGAATCTTGATGCGACCGAGGTCGCCGCGAAGCGGCTCGGAGGCGACGACGTCGCCTTAGCGGTGCGCTGCGACGTCACCGTGGCCGCCGACGTCGACACCCTGGTGGGGACCGCCGTCACGCAGTTCGGTGGCCTGGACATCATGGTCAACAACGCCGGGATCACCCGCGATGCGACGATGCGCAAGATGACCGAGGAGCAGTTCGACGAAGTCATTGCGGTGCATCTGAAGGGAACCTGGAACGGGACCCGCAAGGCCGCGGCGATCATGCGCGAGAACAAACAGGGCACGATCGTGAACATGTCATCGCTATCTGGCAAGGTCGGGCTGGTCGGCCAGACCAACTATTCGGCGGCGAAGGCCGGGATCGTCGGCATGACTAAGGCCGCTGCCAAGGAGCTCGCCCACCTCGGTGTGCGGGTGAACGCCATTGCGCCCGGGTTGATCCGCTCAGCCATGACCGAGGCCATGCCGCAGCGGATCTGGGACGAAAAGCTCGCCGAGGTCCCGATGGGCCGGGCCGGTGAACCCAGCGAGGTGGCCAGCGTCGCCTTGTTCTTGGCCTCCGATCTTTCCTCGTACATGACGGGGACGGTGCTTGAGGTGACCGGCGGCAGGTTTATGTGAATCGAGGGAGGGCGAATGCGCTCAGCCGTCATATGTGAACCGGTGCGGACACCGATCGGCCGCTACGGCGGAATGTTCAAGTCGCAGACCGCCGTTGACCTCGGCGTAACCGCGCTGAAAGGGCTGCTCGACCGCACACGAATCGCAGGAGAATCGGTGCAAGACGTCATCCTCGGGCACTGCTATCCCAACAGCGAGGCACCGGCGATCGGCCGTGTTGTCGCACTCGATGCCGGTTTGCCGGTGACGGTTCCAGGTATGCAGGTCGACCGCCGTTGCGGGTCGGGCCTGCAGGCGGTAATTCAGGCATGGATGCAGGTGAGCGCTGGCGACAATGACCTCGTCGTCGCCGGCGGCGCGGAATGCATGAGCAATGTCGCCTTCTATTCCACCGATATGCGCTGGGGCGGCGCTCGCGGCGGCGTCACGGTGCATGATGGGCTCGCTCGTGGCCGCACAACCGCCGGTGGCCGACACCATCCGGTGCCGGGCGGAATGTTGGAAACCGCCGAGAACCTGCGCCGCCGGTACGGCATCTCGCGAGTCGAGCAAGACGAGCTCGCGGTGACGTCACACCAGCGGGCCATCGCCGCGCAAAAGGACGGCATTTTCGCCGAGGAGATCATTCCGGTGATGGTGCGGACTCGGCACGGCGAGGAACTGATCGACACCGATGAGCATCCGCGCGCCAACACGTCCCTGGAATCGTTGAGCAAGCTCAAACCTGTTCTGCTGGCAGATGATCCGGAGTCGACAGTCACCGCCGGTAACGCCAGCGGGCAGAACGACGCGGCAGCCATGTGCGTGGTGGCGACACCTGAAAAAGCCGACGAAGTGGGCTTGACGCCGTTGGTGCGCATGGTGTCGTGGGGCCTTGCGGGCGTGGCGCCTAGCGTTATGGGGATCGGGCCGGTACCGGCGACCGAGGTTGCGCTCGCCAAGGCGGGGCTGCGGCTGAGCGACATCGACCTCATCGAACTGAACGAAGCCTTTGCCGCACAGGCGCTTGCGGTGATGCGGGAATGGAATTTCACGGCCGCAGACCGTGAGCGAACCAATGTGCACGGCTCGGGAATTTCGCTCGGCCACCCGGTCGGCGCGACCGGCGCCAGGATGCTGGCCACGTTGGCCCGCGAGCTCAATCGGCGCCAGGCGCGCTACGGCTTGGAGACCATGTGCATCGGCGGCGGTCAGGGACTTGCCGCCGTCTTCGAACGGGTCGAGCCCCAGTGACCAATCCTGCGCCGACGACGGCATTGCCGCTGACCGGTATCACGGTCGTCGAGGTGTCCAGCTTCGTGGCCGCACCGTTGTGCGGTATGACGCTGAGTCAGCTCGGCGCAGAGGTGATCCGTGTCGATCCGATCGGCGGTGCCTCCGACGTTTACCGTTGGCCGCTGGCGGCGAGCGGTGTGTCGATCTACTGGACCGGTCTGAACAAGGGAAAACGCTCGGCGACAATAGATTTGTGTTTACCCGAAGGTCAGCAGTTGGTTCAGCGGCTGATCGTCGAAGGCGACGGCATAGTTGTGACTAATGCCGCTGGACTGCCCTGGCTGGCTCACGAGCGTCTGACGGCGACGCGATCGGACGTCATCCACGTTCAGCTGCTCGGCCGCGGTGACGGTTCCACCGGCGTGGATTACACCGTCAACGCTGGGATCGGGTTCCCGCTCGTCACCGGTCCGGTGAACCACGCGGGCCCGATCAATCACGTGCTGCCGGCCTGGGATGTCTGCTGCGGCCTGTACGCCGCCCTCGCTGTCGTCGCCGCGGTACGCCGCCGTGACCAGTATGGCGTGGGTGCGCGCATCAGCCTGGCACTGGAGGATGTCGCGCTCGCCACCGCCGGAAATCTCGGGCTGTTGACCGAGCCACAGATCAATGGGACTGAGCGCCAGCGTCTCGGCAATGCCATCTACGGCCAGTACGGCCAGGACTTCACCAGTCGCGACGGCGTCGCGTTCATGGTCGTGACCTTGACTGGACAGCATTTTTGCGACCTGGTCGAGGTGACCGGCACCGGGACTGCGGTGTCGGCGCTCGCCGAAGCTCTGGGGGCGGACTTCAACGACGAAGGCGACCGCTACCGACACCGCGATTTGCTAACCGGTTTGTTCGCGACTTGGTTCGCCGATCACACCGCCGACGAGATCACGGACGTGCTCTCAGCCACCACGGTGTTGTTCGAGCGGTACCGTACCTTCGCGCAAGTCGCCGAAGATCAACGGGTGACCGCCAACCCACTGTTCTCCCGGCTGCACCAAGAGGGTGTTGGAGACTATCTCGCGCCGGGCATGCCGACCGCCTTCGACGGCGCCCATCCGGTGAGCATGCCCGCGCCCACGCTGGGGCAGGACACTACCGACGTCCTCACCGAGTACTTGAGGTTGAGCCCGGCTGACATCGCACGTCTAGTGGACGCGAAGACGATCGCCTGTTCGGTTGGGGGAGAGGAAGGCACCGCATGACCAAACTCGCCCAGACGCTGGGGCTTACCGAGTTCCAGACCGAGATCATCACCACGGTGCGGCAATTCGTGGACAAGGAAATCATTCCCAGCGCACCGGAACTCGAACACACCGACACCTATCCGCAAGACATCGTCGACCAGATTCGTGAAATGGGCCTCTTCGGTCTGATGATTCCCGCGGAGTATGGCGGGCTGGGCGAGTCGCTGCTGACGTACGCGCTGTGCGTGGAGGAGTTGGCTCGCGGCTGGATGAGCATCTCGGGGGTGATCAACACCCACTTCATCGTCGCCTACATGCTGCGGCAGCACGGCACGGACGCACAGAAGCAGCGTCTTTTGCCGCGCATGGCGACCGGCGAGGCACGAGGCGCGTTTTCGATGTCGGAACCGGAACTGGGCTCCGACGTCGCCGCGATCCGCACCCGAGCGACCCGCAATCCCGACGGCACCTACACCATCAACGGCCAGAAGATGTGGTTGACCAATGGTGCCAGTTCAACGTTGATCGCGGTGCTGGTGCGAACGGAGGAAGGTGCGGAGAAGCCACACCGCAACTTGACGGCGTTCCTTATCGAGAAGCCAACGGGCTTCGGCGAGGTCGCGCCGGGTTTGGTGATCCCTGGCAAGATCGACAAGCTGGGCTACAAGGGCATCGACACCACTGAGCTCATCTTCGAGGGGTATGTGGCAGACGCCGACGACATCCTCGGTGGCGCCCCTGGACAGGGTTTCTTCCAAATGATGGACGGCATCGAAGTCGGTCGGGTCAACGTCGCCGCCCGAGCCTCTGGTGTCGGAATCCGTGCCTTCGAACTCGCCGTGCGCTATGCCCAGCAGCGTCATACTTTCGGCAAGCCGATCGCTGAGCACCAGGCGATCGCGTTCCAGCTGGCCGAGATGGCGACCAAAGTCGAAGCCGCCCATCTGATGATGGTCAACGCGGCCCGATTGAAAGATTCGGGGGAGCGAAACGATCTGGCCGCCGGCATGGCCAAATACCTGGCAAGCGAATTCTGCTCGGAGGTCACGCAACAGAGCTTCCGCATCCACGGCGGATACGGCTACTCCAAGGAGTACGAGATCGAGCGGTTGATGCGCGATGCTCCGTTCCTTCCCATCGGCGAGGGAACCAGCGAGATCCAGAAGTCCATCATCAGCAAGCGGCTGCTTGCCGAGTATCGGATGTGACCGGTGACGATTCCGGATTTCGCCCGGCCACAACTTTCCGAGGACGTGGCGCGCTTTGTCCGCAAGCGGATCTTCGACGGTACGTACGCTGCAGGGGAGTACGTCCGGCTGGATCAATTGGCCGCGGAATTGGGCATCAGTGTCACGCCTGTGCGAGAGGCTCTCTTCGAACTGCGCGCTGAAGGGCTGCTCGCTCAGCAGCCGCGCCGAGGCTTTGTGGTGTTGCCGGTGACGCGGCGAGACCTCACCGACGTCGCAAACGTCCAAGCCCATGTCGGCGGCGAACTGGCCGCGCGGGCCGCCGTCAACATCGACGAGGATCAACTGCGCGACCTCAAGGCGATCCAGGTCCAGCTGGAGGAAGCCTATGCCCGCGGTGACGACGAACGCGCCGTGCGTCTCAACCACGAGTTCCACCGGGCCATCAACATTGCCGCTGACTCGCTTAAGCTCGCCCAGTTGATGTCACAGATCACCCGGTACGCACCGGAATCGGTGTTTCCCGCCATCGCGGGCTGGCCGGAGCAGTCGGTGCAGGACCATCGGCGGGTGCTGGCCGCCCTCGAGAAACGCGACGGCACGCTCGCCCGCAAAGCCATGTCGGAGCACCTTGCCGCAGGCGCGGTTCCGTTGATCGACCATCTCATCCAGCGGGGCGTGGTCGCAGACGCGAGCCGCTCAAGTTCTCGCCGAAGAGACCGCCGAACAACGGCGCGCTGATTTGCCAAGCTCCATTAGTGCGACGGCGGGGATCGACGATGTGCGACGGAGGGACCGGTTGCTCTGGGGCATCTCCCTGTATGCCCGCCGATCAACGGCAACCTGCGGCCGGTGCGCGCGTGCCAGCTGATAGCGGCATGGCATCTGTGGTGTCGTCGCGTATAGGCGGGCGGCACAGTGACCAATCCCCAACACGGCATCACGATCCCCGGGCCCAGACCGCCGCTTCGTCGAACTGAGCGCCGTGTTCCAGGGCAACGCATACGGCTGGTACGGCGAACAGGACGCCAAGCCGGCGGCGATACGCGGCCGGCCAAAAGCCGCCCCAGTCAACGCCGGCGGCTCACCGTCGACCGCAAGTCGTTCAGCTTCTACCACAACTTTATGGGCTTCCCGAAGGTCACGGTGGGCGAGATCAGCGGCTATGCCCTCGGGGGCGGCTTCGAGATGGCCTTTATGACCGATATCTCCGTCATCGCGCGCAACACCAAAATTGCCATGCTGGCGACGCGCTTTCTGGGGCCCGCACTCGGCAGCCTGCACATGTTCTTCCACCGGCTGGGTCCAGTGCTGGCCCGGCGCCTTCTGCTGACCGGTGACATCATCGAAGCCGGCACACTCGAGCATCTTGGAATCTTCACCGACACAAGCGATCCCGGCTCTGTCCAGGCGCGAGCGCGGTACTGGGCCGAGAAGGCGGCGAAAATGCCGGCCGACGGAGTTGTCATCGCCAAGGAAGCGTTCCGTCTCGTCGAACAGAGCCAGGCATACCAGGATGGGGAAGTGGTGAGAGCTACCTATTCCACGCCTTTGGAACGAACCTGCAGTTCGCGCCTGGAGAGTTCAACTTCGTCAAAACACGAGCGCAGTACGGGACGAAAGAGGCGTTCCGGCTGCGTGACAAGCACTTTCACGTGCCGGAACTGGAAGTGCCGTAACCCAATCCGCGAACACTTAGCCAGCTCTCGGTCGGCACGCCATGGCTGACGGAGCCAGCGGCAGCCGTGCGTCGTCGAACTATCATGGCATGACAGGTCACTGAAATCACTTGTGTCACTTTGGTTTCAGTGGTTTTCGCTGGCCGTTCAAACCGAGAGTTGTGCACAGTTTGGCGTTGATCCACAGCGCGGGCTTCTGGGCGCCGGACAATGTCGGCGCGGGCCGATAGAATTCGAACATGGTTTCGAGTGGTCGCGAGGAGATCGTGGCGCGCTTCGACGCGCTGCACGACGCGGTCTCTGGGCTGCTCGAGCTGTCCTTTGAGGTGTTGACCACCCCGGAGCGGTTGCACTTGCTGGAACGCCTCGAACACGAGACGCGGCGCCTTCCGGTACCGCGGCATCAGCTGATCAAGGGGATACGCCAGCAAGCCAGCCCGGCCGAGCTCGGCGGCAAGCTCTCCCATGCGCTGGCCGGACCGGCTACGCATCAGCCGCGCCGAGGTAAACCGGCGCGTCGGGGAGGCCCAAGACCTCGGCGCGCGGCGGGCGCTCAGCGGCGAACCGGTGCCGCCGCGGCTGGCGGCCACGGCTGCGGGGCAGCGCGCGGGGGCGATCGGGGCCGGGCAGGTGAGCGTGATTCGCCAGTTCGTCGAGCAGCTGCCCTGCTGGATCGATGAACCCACCCGCGAGCGCGCCAAAGCACAACTGGCCCGACACGCCGCCGAATTTGGCCCCGAACAACTGGCCAAACTCGCCGACAAGCTCGCCGACTGTCTAAACCTGGGCGGGAATTTCACCGACGAGGATCGCGCCCGCCGCCGTGGCTTGACGCTTGGCAAGCAAGATCCCGACGGGATGTCACCGCTGCGCGGCTGGCTCACCCCGGCCGCGCGTGCCAGCCTGGAAGCCGTGCTGGCAAAACTGGCCGCTCCCGGCATGGCGAACCCCTATGACCCAGAACCGGTGCTGGACGGCACACCTTCCGAGGAGGCGATCCAGCGCGACACACCCGCAGCCCCGCTCAGCGGAATCACGACGGGCTGCATGCTACCCTGCGGGCGATGTTGGCCAGCGGAAAACTCGGTCAGCACAATGGGCTACCCGCTTCGATCATTGTCACCACCACCCTGCAAGAGCTGGAAGCCGGTTGCCGGGCGCGCGCTGACCGGCGGCGGATCACTGCTGCCGATGAGCGAGGTGATCCGCCTCGCCTCCCACGCCCACCACTACCTGGCCATCTTCGACAAGGGGCGGGCGATCGGGCTGTATCAGACCAAGCGGCTGGCCTCGCCGGGGCAGCGAATTGTGTTGTACGCCAGGGACCGCGGGTGTTCACACCCGGGCTGTGATGTGCCGCGCTATTTCACCGAAGTGCACCATGTACGCGAATGGGCCAGACACCATGAGACCCACATCGACGACCTGACGCTTGGCTGCGGCTCCCATCATCGGCTCATCACACCCGGCGGCTGGACGACCCGAAAACGCAAAAACGGCGACACCGAATGGATTCCACCCCAACACCTAGACTACGGCCAGCCGAGAACCAATAAGTTTCATCATCCGGAAAGACTCCTGCGCGACGACGACGAAGACGACCCGTAAGGACGGCCCAGAATCGCGCGAAGGCGATTAGTGTGTCGAGCCAATAGTTTCTTTCGGGTTGGCGAGCCCGAAACGCCTACGCGCCGGGCGGATTACTCACTCACGCCGCTAACGTGCTACGGCCGTCTTAGCCCGTCCTCGTGGAGCCGGCGACTTGGCCGCTTTGCGTTGTCGCGCAGCTGGCTTGGTGGTTTTACCTTGTCGCGTGGAGCCCGACTTGGCCCCTTTCGACCCCTGCTCGATAAGCCGGGCGACATGGTCGAGAATGCATTCGAGACCGTATTCGAAGTTGGTCTCATCAGCAGTCCCGATATGTTGACCCTTCGCGGTTATTTGGGCAAGCAGAGGCGTGGTTACGGGATCGATCACCATGGCGTCCTCGATCGTGCGTGCGCCATTCTCCGTCGCCTGGTTCTTTTCGTGGAGCCGATGCAGGACGACTGATCCCCGAACATGCACCGACACCGCGGAGTAGGTGTCAAAGGCTTCTTCTGGCGATAGTCCCGCCTCTACCAGACCGGCGATCGCCTTCTCTATCTCCTGAACCCCCAGCCGGGCCGCTTTAGGACTGAGCGCGGAACGAATCAAAATCAGGTCGCACAGTATCGGGTTGCCCATGAACGTCTTCCGCATAGAGCGTGCGTGGTTCCGCAAGGTCTCGCGCCAGTCGCTGGCTTCGACGTACGGTGTGGCGAACACGCACTTACGCAACGCGCGGTCGGTCATCGCGTTGAGCAGATCGTCCTTCTTGCGGAAGTACCAGTAGATGCTTGTGACACCGACGCCCAGGTGTTTTCCGAGCAGCGGCATACTCAGGTTGTCGATCGATACCTGCTCTGCGAGCTCAAACGCGCCGCTGATGATGTCGTCGGGATTGATGGACCCCCGTTCGCGCCGCTGACGCTTGTCGACGGTAGCTTGTTTTGCCACTACGGGCACCTCCATCAATATCAGTACTACGCACGCCGAGCCGCAATGCCGGTGGATCGAATCTACCGGCAGTCGCCCTCTGAACAGCATCTACCCAGGCGTGTTCCCATTCCCGTCTGCTACTGTAATGCCTATCGTAGGGTTTTTGGTAGCTATGGGGTCGGTCGAAGGGTGACTGGGCGTAGGCCATGGATTTGGGTCTGACGGACGCGACTGTGATAGTGGTCGGCGGCGGTCGCGGCATGGGTCTGGCCACCGCGCGCTGCCTGGCAAGGAGGGCGCGCGGGTCGCCGTCGTGGCCCGCTCCGAGCCGACCTCGACCGCGCGGCCGAGGACTTGACTTATCGCGGCAGTCCCGACGCTCTCGGACTGGCCGCCGATATCCGCGACGCCGAACAGGTCGACACCGTCTTCGCCGAGCTCGGTGAGAGGTGGAATGGCGAACTCAACGTGCTCATCAATGCGGTCGGGCCGAGTGTGGTGGGCAGCTTTGAAGACCTGACCGACGACCAGTGGCGTCAGGCCGTCGACGAGGGCGTGATGGGACTGGTGCACTGCGTGCGTTCGGCGCTTCCGTTACTTCGGAAAGCGGCATGGGCGCGGATCGTGAACTTCTCGGCGCACTCGACACAGCGGCAAAGTGTCGTGCTGCCCGCCTACACCGCCGCCAAGGCGATGGTGACGAGCATTTCCAAGAACTTGTCTTTGCTGCTGGCCAAAGACGAGATCCTGGTCAATGTGGTCTCGCCGGGGAGCATCGCGTCGGAAGCGCTGGTCGGCTGGGCCAAGTCGGTGGGCGTCGACGGCGATAACCCTTATCAGTTGATGGACGCGGTCGCGAAGCATTTCGGGCACCCTGCTCATCTTCCCAGAGCCGGACTTCCCGAGGAGATCGGGCCCGTCGTCGCCTTCTTGGCGTCGCGACGAAACTCCTACATGACCGGAGCGAATGTCAACGTCGATGGCGGTTCGGACTTCACCTAGCCTCCGGCGACGATGCGGGCGGTACGGCGGCCCGAGGAGGAGGCGAGCAATCGAGTCGAGAGGAGTCGATGGATGGCAACGGCCCGTGAGGCGCGTGAGTGGGCGCATAGCGCTCTGCGTGGGATCGGGGATTCGCTGTATACCCCGTTCTGCGAAGTCGACGGCGACGACATCGACTGGGACGCGTACCGGACGCTGGTGCGCTACTGCGTGAGTGACCTCGGGCACCCACTTTTGTGGTGCACCAGCGGAATCGCCGAGTTTTGGTCGCTGACACTCGATGAGCGCAAACGCCTGCTGGAGGTGGCGATCGAGGAGGCGCGGAGCGCAAACCCTGACGTCGTGGTGCAGGCCTGCACAGCGGCCATGTCGGCCAAGGACTGTTTGGACCTGACGCTGCACGCCCAGCAGGCAGGCGCTGACATCGCCTATATCCAGACACCGATGATGGAGGTCCATGGCGGCGAAGGCGTGCTGCGATTCTTCCGCTACGTCAGTCAGCGCACCGACATCGCGCTGGGCATGTTCAATTCACCGTCGTCAGGCTATGTATTGAGTCCGGCCGAAAGCGCGCGGATTTACCACGAGATCCAGGCGGTCTGCGCGACCAAGGAGGGCGCCTTCCGGCCGGCGAGCAGCCGTCTGCTGCATGAAATGGCGTCCGGTCTGGTGATCTGGGAATGCGACAAAACGGTATATCGCGCCGGCTGGCTGCGCGCCGGAATCGTCTGCCCGGCACAACTGGGCACCGCGGGCTACTTGTACGAAACTCCGCAACGGCGGCTGCTCACCGAGTATTGGGACCTGGTGCTTAACGACAAGCTCGTCGAGGCTATGGACTACGGGCGTGATTCGGGCTTGGACCAGTTCGAAGTCGACCTCGGATCGTGGTTCACCTGCTATCCGAGCGGTCCGACTACTTCACACACTGGGGTGGTGCGTTCAAGTACGCGGCCTCGGTCCTCGGTCTGCCGGTGGGCGCCTATCCTCACTCCCGGTCTCCGCAGGCCGAATTACCGGCGGCGGCCAAGGCTCAGATCGAGATTGCCTATCGTCGCTTGGGGCTTCTCGATCAGTAGACGGAGAACCCGTTTTCCCTGCTTCGCGGCTGGCTCCGTGGGCGGTAGCGGCAGTTGTGGAATGCGGTACCGATAGGTATACAGTATGGATACAAAATTCCGTTGGCGTTGGCCGGCAGACGTGAGGAGGACGGTCCGATGAGTGCCGCCGACGACACCTCTCCCGCGGCTGAAGCGGACGCTGGTCAAGCCGACGCGGTGCGGTATGAGGCCACGACTAGCGGAGTCGCGGTCCTCACGTTGAATCGCCCGGAGCGGCTTAACACGTGGGGCGGCGACATCGCCACAGCGTTCTACTCCAGCCTCGAGCGCGCCGAGCAGGATCCGGCCATCCGGGTGATCGTGCTGGCCGGTCGGGGCAAGGCATTTTGCGCCGGCGCCCATCTGGGATCGATGGCAACGGTCGGCGAATCACTGGAGAACACCGAGCAGCGGGATCTCAGTGAGTTAGTCGGCGAACGGCAACCCCATTACCTCACCACACTTCGCAAGCCCGTTATTGCGGCCATCAATGGGTCCTGTGTCGGTATCGGCTTCACGCTGGCGCTGATGTGTGATGTGCGGTTCGCCGCATCGGGGGCTAAGTTCGCGGCGTCGTTCGCGCGCCGGGGACTGATCGCCGAATACGGCGTCTCCTGGATACTGCCGCGCTTGACCGGTTGGGCCGTCGCGCTCGACCTGTTGTTGAGCGGGCGCACTTTCCTTGCCGAGGAGGCGGCCGCGCTGGGCCTCGTCAAGGAAGTCTTCGCTTCCGGACAGCTGATGACGCGCACGATGGACTACGCCGAAGATATTGCCCGCAATTGCTCGCCGGCCTCGATGGCAGTGATCAAACAGCAAGCGTACGGTGATGCCACTCGCGACGTCGTGGAAGCCAATGCGCGCGCGGAGGTTTTGCTACAAGAGTCGCTGCTGCGGCCGGACGTCCTCGAAGGGATCATGAGCTTCTTCGAAAAGCGGGCGCCGAATTTTCCCGGACTGACCGCACCCGACACAACTACTTGCGGTACCGGAAAGGATCATCATGGGTGACCTGAGTTACAAGGCGATTGACGTCGACAACCACTACTACGAGCCGCTGGATGCCTTTACCCGGCACTTGGACAAGAAGTTCAAACGTCGTGGCGTGCAGATGGTCTCCGACGGGAAGCACACCCTGGCGATCATCGGGGACCGGGTCAACCGTTTCATTCCCAACCCGACGTTCGACCCGATCATCGTTCCGGGCTGCCTGGACTTGCTTTTCCGTGGCGAGATTCCCGAGGGCGTCGACCCGGCGTCCCTGATGAAGGTCGAGGAGCTGGAACTGAGCCCGGAATACCAGAACCGGGACGCTCGGGTTGCTGTGGTGGAAAGCCAGGGCATCGAAACGATCTTCATGTTCGCGACTTTCGGGTGCGGTGTCGAAGAAGCTCTCAGAGGTGACATCGAGGCCACGATGGCGTCATTGCACGCCTTCAACCTGTGGCTGGATGAAGACTGGGGTTTCGACCGGCCGGATCACCGCATCGTCACTGCACCGATGATTTCCCTGGCCGATCCGGAAAAGGCCGTCGAGGAAGTCGATTTCGTTCTGGATCGTGGCGCTCGGCTTGTGCACGTGCGGCCCGCACCGGTGCCGGGGATCCCGAAGAACCGCTCACTCGGCCACCGCTCGCACGATCCGGTCTGGGCCCGACTGGCCGAGGCGAACGTACCGGTGGCATTCCACCTGGGCGACAGCGGATATCTCAAGATCGCCGCCATGTGGGGCGGCAAGGAGACCTTCGAAGCCTTCGCCGCCGCTGACCCGCTCGACAAAATCCTCGTCGACGACCGCGCGATTCACGACACCATGGCGTCATTGGTTGTCCACGGGGTTTTCGGCCGCCATCCCAAGCTGCGGGTGGCCAGCATAGAAAACGGCTCGGAATGGGTGCATCGACTGGCCAAGCGATTGAAGAAGGTGGCCAACCAATATCCGCGATCGTTCCCCAACGACCCGGTCGACACGTTGCGTGAGCACGTCTGGGTGGCGCCGTACTACGAGGAAGACTTCGCGGTGTTGGCGGAAAAGATTGGAGTCGACCGCATCCTGTTCGGCTCCGACTGGCCGCATGGTGAAGGCTTGGAGTCACCGCTGGCCTTTACCGACGAACTGAAGGACTTCAGCGAGGTCGAGGTGCGGAAGATCATGCGCGACAACGCATTGGATTTCCTCGCCGTCAAGGTAGCGTCGGCAGCATAGTAGACACCAATACCGTGTACTCCACTGTGCTGAGGTGCGTGCGGTGAGCGAATGGACCATCGGAGCCGTGCTCGACGCGATCGCCGATGTCGTTCCCGATCGCCTGATGACCGTGTGCGGAGAACGCCGGAGCACTTTCGGTGAGTCGGCGCTGCGGACGACCCGGCTTGCGAACGTACTTGTCCACAAAGGGTTTGGTGTCTTTCGTCCGCACGAAGAGCTCAACCGGTGGGAATGCGGCCAGGACAGGGTGGCGCTCATCATGTACAACGATCTATACCCCGACATGGTGATCGGATGTCTCAAGGCGCGAACCGTTCCGGTGAACGTGAATCACTACTACTCGCCACGCGAGATCCATGATCTGCTGGCATACGTGCGGCCACGCAGCGTCATCTATCACCGGTCGCTCGGCGCAAAATTCGCCGAAGTGCTACCGCCCGATGACACCGAGTTACTGGTGTCGATCGAGGATGGAAGCACGGTTCCCCGACTGCCAGGCGCGGTCTCGCTGGATGAAGCCTTGGCGTTGGGGGAGACCGACCACCGCGTCGTGGCATCACCAGACGACCTAATCATGATGTGTACCGGCGGCACGACGGGACGCCCCAAGGGAGTGCTGTGGCAACAAAGCGATATGTATGTGACATCGATGGTCGGCGCTGACCACGCGAGCGCCCAGGAGATTCACGAGAAGGTGCGCCCGGGCGGCCAGCCGTGGTTCGCTGTCTCGCCGCTCATGCATGCGGCCGGCATGTGGACCGCATTCGCGGCGTTGCTCAGCGGCCTGACGGTAATGCTGTACGACGACCGCAATAGGCTCGACGCGCGATCGGTGTGGGAAACCGCGGAGCGCGAAAAGGTCGGCATGCTAACGATGGTCGGCGACGCATATGCCGGTCCGCTGGTCGCGGAACTGCAACGAGGTTCGTATGACTTGTCCTCGCTGTATGCCATCGGCACCGGAGGGGCCGCCACCAATCCGAAGTACAAGCGAGCACTGATGGAGTGTCTGCTACAGGTCACGGTCATCGAGGGGTACGGCTCGTCGGAGACCGGCAATATGGGGTTCGGAGCCAGCCGGCACGGAATCGCGAGCGAGACCTTTGAACTCAGGTCCGGGGGAACCGTCGTCTCCGCCGACCGCAGTCGGTTCCTGCGACCCGGTGAGCGAGAGGTGGGCTGGGCGGCTAGGACCGGCCGGATTCCGCTGGGCTACTTTGACGATCCCGAAGCCACCAAACAGACTTTCCCACAAGTCGAGGGCCAGCGTGTGGTGATACCCGGCGACCGGGCGTCCATTGAGGAAGACGGCAGCATCCGGTTGTTCGGTCGCGATTCGCTGGTGGTGAACACCGGTGGCGAAAAGGTGTTCGTCGAAGAGGTCGAGGAAGTGCTGCGCGCACACCCGGGTGTCGCCGATGCGTTGGTGGTTGGACGGCCAAGTGAGCGGTGGGGCGAAGAAGTCGTCGCTCTGGTGGAGCCGCAGCCAGGATCAGATATCGGGGGACAGGAGCTCTACGCTTTGTGTACCTCGCAGCTAGCTCATTTCAAAGCGCCCAAAGCGTTCACCTTCGTCGAGCGGATTCAGCGTCTCGGTAATGGCAAGCCGAACTACCGATGGGCCAAACAGCAGTCGGCACAACAGGCGCCGGCTGCTGCGCAAGTTTCCGAAGGTGCGCATGACTCGTAAAGCGATTGACTGCTTGGTGAACGTGCACTTCGGCGAAACCGAAAAGCAGCCCACGTGGATGCTCAAGGTCAGAGACGACTACTTCAAGGGCCCGAAGTCCATGTTCGCCCCGGTCGACCTGACCGAGCTTCTCGAGGAGATGGACGAGCAGGGCGTACAGAAAGCGATCCTGATGGACTCGCTCGCGAATCCGTCCGCCACCGCGCGGAAATTCGTTGACGCTAAGCCGGATCGGTTCGCGTTGGCGATGGGCGGTGTGAACCTGCTGCGCCCGGTGCCGTCACTACGAGAACTGAGTGTCGTCGTTAATAACCTGCCGATCGCATACTCCGTCGTAGGACCGAGTTTCTGGGGCGACGGACAGTATCCGCCCAGCGATGCCGTCTACTATCCCTTGTACACCAAGTGCGCGGAACTCGATCTCCCGCTGTGCATCAACACCGGTATCCCGGGCCCGCCGATACCTGGGGAAGTGCAGCATCCCATGCATCTCGATCGAGTGTGTGTGCGGTTTCCGGAACTCCGTCTCTGCATGATTCATGGAGCCGATCCGTGGTGGGACGTCGCGATCCGGCTGCTGATCAAGTACCGCAATCTGCGCCTCATGACGTCGGCCTGGTCGCCGAAGCGGCTGCCCGAAAGGCTGCTGCATTACATGCGAACCCGGGGCCCGAACAAGGTGATCTTCGCCTCTGACTGGCCGGTCTTGCCAATGCGCCGGGTCGTGCCGGAAGCACGGTCGCTGGATCTGCCGGCCGAGGTGCTCGACAACTATCTCTACAACAATGCGCGGGAATTCTTTTTCGGGGACCGGGGTGCCGATGCCTGACACATACCAGGAACAGGAGCACTGACGATGGACCGCTTCGAGCTGCGCAGGCTGGACTACAGCCTGTCCGAGCACCATGTGGATCTGCAAACTGCGTACAAGCAGTTCTTCAAAACCCACTGCTCCATCGAAACCGTTCGGGCTGCGGAGCCTTCCGGCTTCGACAAGAACCTGTGGGAGCGGTTGTGTGCGATGGGTGCGACGACAATGGCCCTACCCGAGTCCTGCGGAGGAGACGGGGCGATGCTCGTCGACCTGACGCTGGTGGCCGAGGAGATCGGCCGGTCACTTGCTCCTGTTCCGTGGATCGACCACGTCTGTGCCGCTCGGCTGCTCGCACGGTTGGGAGCGTTGGGCGCGGATGCCGACTACACAGCCGACGTGGTGAGCGGACAACAGCTTGCCGCGCTGGATCCGCAGGTCGACAGTGTGAGCCGGAGCAGACTGATTCCCACCGGGTCGATCGCCGACCAGATCGTCGTCCGCGACGGCGATGCGATCGTGCGCCTGACCTTCGCCACCCGACCGGCGAAGGTCGACAACATCGGCCGGCTGCCGATGGCCTGGATGGACCCAACCGCCGCCGACAGTCGTACCGTTTTGGCCCACGGATCCAATGCTTTGGCGAATTACCGGCGGGCGCTCGATGAGTGGCGGCTGTTGACTGCTGCCGCCCTGGTGGGTCTTGTCGAGGAGACAATGACCATCGCGGCGGAGTTCGCGAAGACCCGCTACACGCTCGGCGTGCCCATCTCGACCCTGCAGGGTATCTCGCATCCGCTGGCGAACATGACGATCACCGTCCAGGCGGGACGCAACCTGGCACGGCGTGCGGCGTGGTTCCTCGACAACGAACCCGACGAGCGTCCCGAGTTGGCGCCGTCGGCATTTGTGTTCATGGCCGAGGAGGCCGCCAAGGCGGCTACCATGGCGGTGCACATCCAAGGCGGTCTCGGCGTATCCGCGGAAGCGGCCGCTACGGCGTACCTGGTACGCGCCCGGGGCTGGCCCTTGGCGGCCGGCGATCCCGGGGCCAGCGCACGGCAGATCGCGGAAATCGTTGCGGCACGTGAAAGTAATTCGCCAGCGGCTAGGCAGAGTTAGGACAGGAGCGAACTGATGGATTTCTCGCGGGTCGAACTGTCCGACAGGGACAAAGCTTTCCTGGAGGAAGCACGGGCGTTTTTGGCTGCCCATGTGACCGAAGAGGTGAAACGACGCGATCGGGAAACCGGGGACAACTTCGACGAGGGCGTGCATTTGGCGATGGGGACCGCGGGATATCTGGCCGCCGAGTGGAAGCCGGAATCCGAGGGTGGTTTCAGCCGGGTGCGGCGCCGCATTTGGGAATTGGAGAAGCGGCGGGCTCACGTGCCGTGGGTGACCTGGGGCACCACCGCCATGGTGGCGCGCACGGTGGTGAAATTCGGCTCGCCCGAACTCAAGGACGAGGTGTTACCAGGGGTCTTCAGCGGGCACGTCAGAATGTGCCTCGGCTACACCGAGCCCGAAGGCGGCTCTGATGTTGCAACCTGCAAGACCCGCGCGGCGCGCGACGGCGATGGCTGGATCATCAGCGGGTCCAAGATGTTCACCACTGGTGCGCATAACTGCCAATATGTTTTTCTCATCACCAACACCGACCCGGAAGCACCGAAACACCAGAGCCTGACAATGTTTCTGGTTCCGCTGAAGTCACCGGGCATCGAAATCCAAGGCATCCGCACCGTGGACGGTGACCGCACCAATGTCGTCTACTACAGCGACGTCCGGGTCGACGACAAGTACCGGTTGGGTGAGGTGAATGCGGGCTGGACAGTCCTGCGGGAGCCGCTCAACATCGAGCATGGCGCGGTCGCGGCTGCACCGGATGGGCTCCAGGACATGTCGATCATGATGCACCAAGCCGGATTCATGGCGGAGGCGGTCGACAAAGTGGCAGCCCGAGTTGCGCAGGCGGATCCGAACTGCCGCCGCCTTCTCGACGACCAGTCGGTCGCATACCGATTGGGCCGCAGCTTCGCCCGGATGGAGGCAGCGCTCTCCGCGCCGAGCATCTTCGGACGCGTCGCCATCGCACAGACGATGCGCGATATCTCGCCTGACCTGATGGACGTACTTGGAGCCGCGTCGGCGCTTCCGTTCGGCACCGACGGCGCCGCCGATGACGGGAGTGCGGAGTACGTCTACCGATTTGCGCCGTTATGCGGCATCTACGGCGGCACCCTCGAGGTGTTCCGCAACATGATTGCCCAGCACGTGCTTGGTCGCGGGCGCCCCAACTACTCGCCGCCCGCGGAGAAAACGGCGTCTTGACCTTCAAGCGAACGTGCACCTTTTGCGCCGGAACGTGAACGCTAGCAAGGGCGACCGGTCCGTCGGTCATTTGATGGCATCGAAGGTCACCGGAAGCGCTGTGGGCGAACGGAACGGCTGACCGCGGATGTGCGGGTCGCCATCGGTGAGCAGGGCGATGTTGGTCAGACGAGTCAGCAGGCATTCAAGTGCCACCCGGGTTTCCATGCGCGCCAAGTGCAGGCCCAAGCATGTGTGTTCGCCGGCCGCGAAGGAAATGTCCGGCATGCGCGTACGGAAATGTCGAATTCCTCTGAGCGCTCCCAGCGCCGCTTGTCGTCGATTCGCCGATCCTATGCGCACGTCGATCACCGTCCGCGTAGGAATCTCGACCCCCTCCAGCTCAGTGTATTCGGTCGTGAACCGCTGCACGGTGGTAAGTGGCGTCTCGAAGCGCAGCCCCTCTTCGATCGCCTGCGGGATCAGTTCGCGAGCACCGCCTCGTCGTCCTCGGCCACGTTGTGAATGACTCCGCTTGCCAGAGCGACGTCGGGTCCTCCCAGATCCTCCTTCGAAATCTCCTCTCCCGTGGACTCTTTCACGACGGGCAGGCCCGCCGTGAAGATCGCCCCTTGGCGGCTCATGATGGTAAAGTCGCATACCGGGGCGACCAGGGCTCCGTGCCCGGCGGAGGGGCCCAGCACCGCCGAGACCGTCGGGACCCGGCCCGAACACCGCGCCTGGGCGAGCAGATCGGTGGGTGTCCGCCCGTAATGCTCACCGCTGGGGCGGAAGCCGGCGCCTTCGAGCAGCATCACCAGCGGTATCTTGTCGCGCAAAGCCAGCTCCGCCAGCCGGTAGCGTTTGGCGTTGCCGCCCGCGCCTATGCTGCCGGCCAGGGTGGTGAAATCCTCCGCACCCACCATCACCGGTGAACCGTCGATATAGCCGGACCCGGTGACGATCCCGTCGGCGGCGATCTCACCACCGACGAGGGCGCCGAACTCGCGAAACGTGCCGGGGTCAAGGAGGCGCTGGATGCGTGCCCTGGCGTCGAGCTTGCCCTTGCCGCGGTGCTTGGCGAGTCGCTCCGGCCCACCCATCGCCAACGCCCGCTGACGCCGCAGCTCGAGTTCTTCGAGCGTCTCCTTCCAGTCTTGGGCTTTCTTCATGCGCCGGTCCTAACTCGTCGAGAGACAATTGGCACGTATGAGCCTGATGGCGTTGACGATACTGAATTGCTTACTGTAGCTTCTCCCAGTATGGGTGGCGACCGCGGCGACCTCAAGGTCGACGGGGGCGTTTTCAGCCATCTCGCCAGCGTGACACAGGCGGCGAGCGCGCTGGAGCAGCGCGGCTACGACGGCTGCTGGACAGCCGAAACCAATCATGATCCATTTCTGCCGCTGGTGCTGGCCGCCGAGCACACCTCGAAGATCCAACTAGGGACCAGCATCGCGGTGGCATTCGCCCGCAATCCGATGACAGTCGCCAACGTGGGGTGGGACCTGCAGGCGTACTCGCAGGGTCGGTTCATCCTCGGCCTTGGGTCGCAGATACAGGCCCATATCCAGAAGCGATTCAGCATGCCGTGGAGTCATCCGGTGCGGCGCATGCGGGAGTTCATCCTGGCACTCCGGGCGATCTGGTCATCGTGGCGAGACGGCACGACGTTGCGCTTCGAGGGTGAGTTCTACACCCACAAGCTCATGACGCCGATGTTCGTTCCCGAGCCTCAGCCATACGGGTTTCCAAAGGTCTTCGTCGCGGCAGTCGGCGAAGCGATGACCGAGATGTGCGGTGAGGTCGGCGACGGCATGCTGGCCCATGCGTTCACGACCAAACGCTACCTCGACGAGGTGACGATGCCGGCGCTGCGGCGCGGCATGGAGCGCTCCGGTCGCGACCGCAGCGAGTTTCAGCTCACCTGCCCACTGTTCGTAGTCACCGGCGCAAACGAGGCCGAATTCGAGACCGCCGCCGCCAGCACGCGCAAGCAGATCGCCTTCTACGGATCAACACCGGCTTACCGCAAGGTTCTTGAGCTGCATGGCTGGGGTGAGTTGCAGACCGAGCTGCACCGCCTTTCGTTGCAGGGCGATTGGGACACCATGGGTTCGCTGATCGACGACGAGATGCTTGACGCGTTCGCGGTTGTGGGCGCGCCTGATGAGCTAGCCGACAAGATCAGAGATCGGTGCGGCAGCGTCATCGACCGCGTCCTGCCGAGCTTTCCGTCGCACCTGTCTGAGACCGCTGTGAGTACCGTGCTGCATGAGTTGCGTGGCCAACCGAATGCGTCAGTGAGGAGCCGCCCATGAGTATCCCGACAATCGACGGGGCCGCCAAGCTATTGGCCGATCCGCAGGCGTATACCGACGAGCCGAAGTTGCATGCGGCACTGGCTCATCTGCGTGCCAATGCTCCGGTGTCGTGGGTTGACGTGCCGAACTACCGACCGTTCTGGGCGATCACCAAGCACGCTGACATCATGGATATCGAGCGCGACAACATGCTGTTCACCAACTGGCCGCGCCCGGTCCTGACCACTGCGGAGGGCGATGAGCTGCAGGCGGCCACGGGCGTGCGCACGTTGATCCACATGGACGATCCGCAGCACCGCGTGGTGCGGGCGATCGGCGCGGATTGGTTCCGTCCCAAGGCCATGCGCGCCCTCAAGGTCCGCGTCGACGAACTCGCCAAGAACTATGTCGACATAATGATGGCCGCGGGTCCCGAATGCGACTTCGTTCAGCGGGTCGCGGTGAACTACCCGCTCTACGTCATCATGTCGCTGCTGGGCTTGCCGGAGTCAGACTTCCCGCGCATGCTCAAACTTACCCAGGAGTTGTTTGGCAGCGACGATGCCGAGTTCAAGCGCGGCACCACCAATGAGGACCAGATGCCCGCGCTGCTCGATATGTTCCAGTACTTCAACGCGGTGACCGCATCGCGCCGCGAACACCCGACCGAGGACCTCGCGTCGGCGATCGCCAACGCCCGCGTCGACGGCGAACCGCTATCCGATATCGACACCATGTCCTACTACCTCATCGTCGCCACTGCCGGTCACGACACCACCAGCGCGACGATCTCGGGGGGCTTGCTCGCGCTCATCGAGAACCCTGATCAGCGTGAACGCCTGCGCGACAACCTGGGCCTGATGCCGCTGGCCACCGAAGAGATGATCCGCTGGGTGACCCCGGTCAAGGAGTTCATGCGCACCGCCGCCGAGGACACCACGGTGCGCGGGGCGCCGATCGCCGCAGGCGAGTCGGTGCTGCTGTCGTATGTGTCGGCCAACCGCGACGAGGACATCTTCGACGACCCGTTCCGATTCGACGTCGGCCGCGACCCGAATAAGCATCTGGCCTTCGGCTACGGTGTGCACTTCTGTCTGGGCGCCGCGCTTGCCCGGATGGAGGTCAACAGCTTCTTCACTGAGCTGCTGCCGCGATTGGAATCCATTGAGTTGACTGGGGATCCGCAATTCGTCGCCACGACGTTCGTCGGGGGGCTCAAACACTTGCCGGTCCGGCACACGTTCAAGTGACCCGGCGTCGGTCGCGCGCGCGAAGCTGGTTTCGGTTGCCCAGCTCCTTCTCGGGCGCTTCGCCGCCCGCATCGTCGCCGGGGTCGATCCGATTGCCTGGCTCCTCAGCAGGCCGCTTCATGGCCTGCATCGTCGCCGGGCTACTGTGCGGTGATCTCGATTGCGACCCGGTAAATGGCCGGGTTGGCGGTAAAACCCAACTCCTCAACCGCGCCGAGGGCCATCTGCTGCCAATTCTCCTGGGCCTGAGCAGTATGCAGCGCGTCGGCGCTCTCCCACTGCGCGACGTTGACCGCCTGGAAACGCGAATCCGGCGATAACGCGCGATGCAGCCGCAGCGACCGGAACCCGGGTTGCCTGCTCATCAGCTCAGCCCGCTCACGCCAGCTGGCGATAAAGGCGTCCAGCTTCTCAGGTTCGACCTCGAACACGTTGATCAACGTGATCGGGCCTTCGTCGTATGTCGTCATACCGCCACACCACCTCCTATCGTTGGTTTCACAACATCGACATGTGCCCTCGGCAAAACGTGACCGCGGTCGGCGTGTGTCTGTCGGCTGCTAAGCGAAGATTCGTTGTAGGTAACGGTGTAAGTCCGTGGCGTCGCGAGCATTGCCGAGTGCGCCTACATAACCGTCGGGACGAATGAGGGCGTACCCGCCGGCGGACAGGCTATAACGCTCGGCTACCTGCCCTTCGGGGTCATCGAGTACGGTCTCGGCGTCGGCAGGTGTTGATTCGTGGTCATGAACAATGTGTGCGACCCGGACTTGGCCAGTGTAGTCAGCCACCGCGGCAGGACTATTCGGCTGGCCTGAGCCCAGGATCATCAAGGTGTGGTGGTCGTGGTCGAACACGTCGAACAGCGTTTCCTCCGTCCCGGTGCAGCGATTCCTGAGCTGGGCATTGGGTGCTCTATCACCGACCCCGAGGCGGCCTTGCTTACTGCCACGAGTTCGGCTCCGATAGGAGACATCGATCTGCGATAGCGCCCGAGCCAATGTGCGCTGCCGGCCGGGGCTGGACATCACACGAGGCACGATGCTCCGACGGGCGGCTGTCGCCAGCGGACTACCGAATAGCACCAGCCGCGTGAATGCGCGGGTACCCCTGACCAACCTATGTACGACGGGAGCGCGTTCGGTTTGATATGTGTCCAAAAGTTCTGGACGGGCATGATTTTGGACAACTGAAGCTAGCTTCCATCCGAGGTTGAACGCATCCTGAATTCCGGTGTTCATTCCCTGCGCGCCGACAACCGAGTGGATATGCGCGGCGTCACCTGCGAGGAAGACACGTCCGACGGAATGACGCTCAACCCTTCGCTGGTTGATCCGGAATCGCGCGGACTGCTGGACTTCGATGACCCGGGCTCCCGGTGGCGCGCACTTGTCCACCGCGCATTCCAGCTCAGCGAAACTGACGTCACCAGCGGGTGCTCGCCTCTTGGGGTAGCCCACCGCCACGCGGTACATCCCCGACGGCATCGGGAAGTAGGCAACGAAGCTGCCTCGATTAAGGAACGCGTAGAACTGGTTGTGCTGAAGCGACCAGTCCATGCGCAAGTCGGCCGAATCTGCGACAACGCGAATCTGCGCTGCCCGCGGGTCATCCGGTTACAGAACAACCAGGCAGCAAGCAAATCCGGCGTCGTCGCCGGAGGCTTTGTGAGCCGTGCAGCCCGCCGCACGTACCAGGCCAACGGCCCACTGAGTGTGTCGACGATGGCCTTCCCCTGCGGGGGGACTGAACATGCTGCCAGGATCATCTCGCGCACGCGCAAGGGGCCCAGCTTTGCCACTACACCCGGAACCGTCAGCCCGGCGAGCGAGTGCCCGACCACGACCACGTCTTCGAGGCCGGCAGCCGCGATCTGTGCGACCGCCGACCGCACCCAGTCGCCGACAGTAACGGTGGCCAGGTGCCCGGGCGTGGCCCTGTGGCCGGACAGGTCCACGGCCGGCACGCGCAACTCGGGTGCCTGCCGGTGCAGTTCGTCAACGGTGAGATCCCAACAGTCGGCCGAGTGCTCACCGCCGTGAATTAGAACCAAAGCGGGAAGTGTCATTGCGCGTCTGTCCCTGTACCCAAACTCCTAAAATCGCAACATTATAAAGATAGGGTTCTAGTCGGCCGCATGCGTTGTTGAACGGTCGGCGAAGATCGAGAAAGAAGAGGAAACCTGTGGCAGGTGTTCATCACGCCGCGATCTGTACATCCGATGTCGAACAGTCGATGAAGTTCTGGA
>Ga0187766_10000280_pt1 | contig 28013 bp, 29 predicted proteins | sample 0216_QUI02_MP05__4_FD_132971 | JGI IMG/M metagenome (GOLD analysis project Ga0187766, IMG submission 132971) | Tropical peat soil microbial communities from peatlands in Department of Meta, Colombia - 0216_QUI02_MP05_20_MG | ecosystem: Environmental > Terrestrial > Soil > Wetlands > Peat ... | reverse complement strand
TGTGTACCATATGGGCCCCATAGTCAGGAAGGTGGGGGATGACTGGAAAGTCTATTCAGCAGGACCCACCACATCCACCCGGCTCGAAACCTACGAGGCAGAGTTTCTGGAGAAGACTGGGGCCAAAGTGATAGTGGGCAAAGGAGGAATGGGTGCCAAGACAGCGGAGGCGTGCAAGAGGCTGGGGACTGCCTATGCCATCTACACGGGGGGAGCAGGAGCGCTGGCTGCCAAGTCCATTACGAAAGTGAAAGGCGTCGAGTGGCTGGACCTCGGGACCCCGGAGGCGCTTTGGATACTCGAGGTGGAAGACTTCGGCCCGCTCACCGTGATCATCGACCCTGAAGGGAGAAACCTCTACGAAGAGTTGAGAGCCAAGAACAAGCCCAACCTGATTGAAGCCTACAAGATGATGGGCGTCCCCATCTGAAATCTCCTTCCAACAGGTAGCTTCGAGGGTCAGCGCATTCGCGTGTGACCAGGCTAACCATGCACGAGACAGCTATTTCAGGGAGCTAGGATTGGCTTCGGGTATGGCCGAACCTAAGGAGATACTGACATTCGATGAGCTCCGCAGGTTCCGGTTGGCTGACGAGGGGTATTTCGTTATCACCGACAATAACCGCGGAGCGATAATCCACAAGGTGAATTCCAATTGCATCAAGGCAGACAGTTTCAATCTCAAGGTCACAATCAACGACCGCAAACAGGGGAGTTTCTTCTGGGTCGATAGCATAGCCACGGCGGCTCACTCGTTCGGGGCCAAGCGCTGTAAGGTATGCAAGCCTGAGCTGAACCTGGTCCATCCCTCGACCTTCGACACCTAACAGCTCGTCGCCTTCGCTCCTATGGCAAATCCGCATTCCATGGGGCAGGGACAAGTTCGGAGAGCCTGACCTTCCTCGGTTCCTCGAAGTTCTTTCCTTTCTGAAGGATTACGTAAGGGTCGCCGAATTCCCGTGCCAGGTCTCTGCACTTGCCGCATGGGGGCAGAATCCTGTATTTGCCCTTGCCCCTGTAACTTATGGCAACCATCGTCTTGATTCTGCTTTCACCGCTCGTCAGCATCGAACCTATGGCGCTGAATTCTGCGCACATCCCTACAGTTGAAGTCTTTGCATCAACGCAGAGGCCGTAGAATTCGTTCCCTCTGCTGGTGCGCACTCCGGCAGACACCCCGGAGATGTCTGAATGGCGCTTCCTGATCAGCAGTTTGGTCCTCACCACCAGTTCTCTGTCATCCTCGCCCAGTTTGCGGAGCTCCACGGAGGCCCGACCCACTACCCCGTCTTTGAAGCTAGTGGGAGGGTCTGCTCGTAAGATAAATCACAATCCCTTCGGTTTCGACCACGCCACCTTCCCCACTCCTGGCGCCTCCCCTTCTTAGAGGAAGGTGGGCTTTTCATGAAAGAGTTCTGAAGTTCTGGGCGAACTCCCGAGTCACCAGATTGGGTGTCACTCCGGTTGGCCGTCATTCATTGCTGCCGCAGAATCATTGCCGAACCCCAGCTTTGCGCATATCTGCTCGAACTGCGCGAAGTGATGCTCGAACCAGGTGGTCAGCAGATAAACGGCCCCATATCCTTCCCCCGATGGCGCGAGGAGCGAACTCCCCACCAAAATCTTGATGTGGTGCTGCACTGCCTTGTACTGGAGTTCCAGCTCGGTCGCCAGCTGGTTGATGTTCCTGGGTTTCGTCCGCAGGCTCCAGATTATCCTCGCCCTGTTTTCGCCACCCCGCTTTCCTCCTAGTAGGAACCAGAGGGTCCTGCGGAGCTCCGGGTCCTCTTCCATTCATTAATCCCGATTTCGTGTTTCTATTTAGGGGTTGAGAAGCGCTTTCGGATTTGGAAAAACGGTTAATAGCCATCTAACCAGAATTCGTCCACGCCGCATTGGACGCATACGCCACCGTAGCAACGGGAATGTCCTTCGTGAACGTCCTCCTGCTAGCGGGGCTGCTATTCCTTTACGCCAAGGTGGCGACCAAGACGCATGCGGGTTACACCTACGGTCTCATGATCTTCTCGGGGCTTTTGGTGGCGCAGAACTCGGGCATGGTGTATGTCTGCGGCTTCCTAAACGACTACTACAACTGGCAGCTTTCTCCCTACTTCGCGGCGGTCGCCGTCCTCGAATTCGCCGGCCTGTTGGCTCTCCTCAAGGTCACACTCTGATTCAAGACCTCCGACTACGCCTCCTGATTTGGAAGTGAATTGGAAGAACCTTCATATTGACAATCGGCTCAACCACTGCAAGAAGCCAATTTGGTGATGGAGAATCGGACCGATGGACTACACGCAAGGGCGACCGGCGTAATGGTGCTGCTCTTGCTTTCCCTGATGTCTGCGGGGGCTATCATGGCTCTTGCTGGACCGGCAACCGGCCAGAACTCAACGAGCACAAGCACCGCGTTCACGAATTCTGCCAGCGTGACCATCAAGAACTACGCATACACGCCTGACAACATCACCGTCGTCCTGGGCGTCAACAACACCGTCGTATGGACTAACGACGACAACGTAAACCATACGGTGGTCGCGGCCGACAATTCCTTCAGCGGATTGCTGACTCCCGGTGCCTCCTTCTCGCACACCTTCGTCGCCGCCGGAGTATACAACTACCACTGCAACATCCACACCTTCATGAAAGGGACGGTAGTCGTCCTCGCGGGCCCAACTTCTACCACCACCTCCGCCACTTCAATCTCCTCGTCCGTTGGGGCGAACCCCGCGTCGGTCCCGGAGTTTCCACTCGAAGCTATTGGGGCAGTTGCGATCACTGTCGTCGTCCTAGCCGCCTACCTCATCGCGAGACAGGCCAGAAGGGGTTGAAGCCGCGTATCCTACCAGGGACTGGGCGTCGCCGACGGGGAGCACCGTAGACAACTCTTAGGTGGAGCCCAAGAGGGTTTCACGATAGGGATCTGTGGGACGGGAGAGTCTCTCGGGATGGCAACGCTGGTGTCATCGCTGCTGGGAGATAGTGGCGAGGCACTCGCGAGGATGCAGAGGATGGTAATAGTCGCAAGCGCCTGTTCCCCGGAAACTGTTGCCTGCCTGCAGGCCCTGCGGGAGGCTGATGGACGGATCAAACTCATAGTCGAGGAAAGGCGCCGAGGCAAGGCTGACGCGATTAACAAGATTCTGAGCAGCTTGGAGACCCCAACGATTCTGCTAGTCAACTCCGACGCGCGGCCGGAGCCGGGTGCGATTGCCAGGCTGCTGTCCACCATGGGCTCGGACGAAAAAATCGGTGCAGTGTCTGCCGTCCCGGTGCCAGAAGAGAGAACCGGGCTCATGTCGTCACTGCTCGGCCTGATGTGGGGCGCCCACAACGACTGCTCGGTGGCCCTGAACCACATGAACATATCCAACCATGCGTGTGACGAACTGGTTCTGTTCCGAAAGAGTGCAATTTCAGCGCTGCCGAACAACACGGTCAACGATGGAGCATTCTTTGCGGGGACCGCCAGGCTCCGGGGATATTCCATCAAGGTCTCTGCAGGTGCCAGGGTCCGGATCAAGACACCCGGGCGCATTACCGACGTCATCAGTCAGAGGCGGCGAATTCTCTTCGGCCACCTGCAGGTGTGGCAGCGGATAGGGGCTCCTCCCAAGACCATCGAGTCTCTCCTCTTCATCTCGCCGACCACCTCTCTCAGCCTTCTGGTCTCGACGCTCGCACGCCGCCCCAGGTCAATCCTGGCGCTTCCCGTGGCGTTGGTGAGCGAGACGTGTGCGGTGATTCTCTCCATATTGGACACGGTGCGCTCAACGCAAGCCCACACCGTATGGAGACGAATATCATGACCCTGTCCGTCGAAAGCGCAGAGCGCATCGCGCTTCTCTATCGAGCAGCGAAGCGGAACGGTTCGCTGGTGTCCGTCCAAGAGTTGACGCGCCTACTTCCTCAGAGCACCTCGGCGGCCGAGGTCGAGATGGCGATCACCTCCGTTCCGCAGCTCAGTTCAATCTTCGAGCTGAAGTCAGGATACTTGACCAAGCGATATTCAAGTCCAGAAGACGAGTCAGTCCAGCTCGAGGGGGAGAGTCGCAGGACAGCCCTGAGAAACTACACCCAGGCGTCACGCCTTCTACCCTACCTTCACACGAGCGGATTCCAGGTGGTGGCTGTCAGCGGTTCCACTTCATACGGGTCTGCGTCGCAGTCCAAGGACATCGACCTGTTTTGCGTCGCTCCGGCCGGGAGGATGTGGCTCTCGCTGGCAAAGGGCCTAGTGATGGCCCGTGTCTACTCCGTTCTCAATAGGGACTCAAGCGGGGTCTGCCTAAGCTGCGTGATGGACGAGGACAGCGCGCGGTTGGCATTCGTATCTTACCGTCACCCTCTGTTCGCCCGCGACGCCCTGGAAGCTAAAGTGCTCACCGGTCAGAACCTGTACTCCTCTCTCATGAGGAGCGCCAACTGGATCTCTGAATACTACCCGGTGGCCTATGAGGGGGCAGTTTCACAAGCAGGTGGGGAAACAATCGGTAGTAGGCCATCTTCGTTCGCCGCCTTTCTCAACAGGCTGATGTACATCTTGGTTGGAAGATACATCCTTGCGAAGTCGTTGTTGCTCAACAGAAAACTCAGGTCCCGCGGAAAGCACGGGGATGCCTTCAGTGTTCGGCACGGGGAGGATCGCCTGGTCTACGAGTCGAGGCGATATATGGCCCTGAGGAATGAGTACGAGGCCACCGATTCGCACCATGGGCCCACCATCACTTCGTGATTTCGAACCTGAAGAAGATGTCCAGCTTGAAGAGCCAGAGTGGCGAGGTCGCGACGTCGAGCAGATGGAGCCACGGGAGCCCGTTCAGGGCTTTGCCGACGAAGTTGTCAAAGAGCCCCGTCCCCCTCCTGGCTGTCACTCTGAAGCCAGTCGGGACGAAGAGCTCGTGCAGAGAAAGATGAGGCTCCGCTCCGTAAGGCCACACCACTGGCCCGTAGCTGGGCACCACGTGCCTGATTCCAGGGAGGACCTTGGCGTCCAGCTCTCGTACAAGACGATTCGTCAGGAGGTTGGGAATGCTCATTATGAGTATCGCGCCATCCTTGGAGACTCGTCTGATTTCTTTCATTGTTGCTGCGGGGTCTCGCAGGAGGTGAACCACCCTCACCATGACCACGGAATCGAAACACGAGTCCCTAGCAGGAATCATCGAAACGTCCGACCGGAGCATCTGTGCCTTCGACAACCTCACCTTCGCCATCCGGAGGTTCCTCTTTGTCAGGTCGATCATCATCACCCGCCCGAAATAAGGCTCGAGGATCCGCGTGATCCTTCCGAACCCTCCCCCCAGCTCAAGGCACGATCCCCCCGGGCGAATCATTCCCTTGATTATTCGCTGCTGGGCCTCATCCTCTATTCGCTTCCCCTCCCAGAGCTTGCTGTAGTCGGAGTCTTGGAAGCCTCTCAGCCAAGGGAGAGTGTCCGATTCAGCTTCAGCAAGTCCCTCGGTCAATTTCGCTCTTTGGGGCTCCTGAGGCTCATTCGGGTCCCCAGCTTAATTGAAGGTTTTTCCAATTCATGTCAGTGAGAAGCGATTTGGACGAACCCTTAACTCAAACACCGGCTCAAAGCAGCATGGTGGGTCTGAATCCATACATCAGGCTCGAGACGAGGGGGAGAAAGTCGAACCTCCCTCACATTGTTGAATTGAGGTACGTTTGGCTGGGAGGGCGTTACTACGTCCTAGCTGGTAGTGCGAAGAGTGACTGGGTAATGAACGCATTGCGCCAGGACCTCTCCCGGGTGCGTCTCCGGGAATACCTGATCAACGTGTACGCGAGCAGAGCGGACGATGGAATGAAGTCGAAGGCAATCGCCGCCTTCGAGTCGAAGTATGGCGCCCGCGAAGTACGCAGGTGGTACTCGAACGTGGGCGAGTGCCTTCAACTGACCCCAGTGGGTCCAGCGGTCAAACGGGGCGAGGCGTCCGGAGAGCAAGAGGCAAAGACGGACTACGCGCACTGGGTTTCAAAAAGGCAAGACTATCGGTCAGAAGTGGCCAGCGCGTTCGACTCGGCGTCCGAGGAATACGATTTCACAATCCGAAGGAACTTCATCAACACCTGGATAAGAAAGAGATCACTTCAGGTTCTGAGGAAACTGGTCAGGCCGGACGACCTCCTCCTGGAAGTTGGGTGCGGGACCGGCGCGGAGGCGATGGAGGTATCGAGCTGGGTGTCGGGGATTGTTGCAACCGATATCTCCATCCGGATGACCGACCTCGTCCGAGCGAAGGCGGAAGCGAGGGGAATCGGGAGCAAGGTTGTTCCTGTGACCGTCAGCGCCGCCGAAATAGCCAGGGTCAGAGAGACGATTGGTGACAGGAAGCTCCGCGTCGCCTATTCCTTCAACGGTGCGCTGAACTGCGAGCCAGACCTGGGCGACTTCGTCTGTCAACTGCATCTCCTCCTCGAGCCCGAGGGTTACTTCGTCTGCTCGGTGAGAAACACCACGTGTGCAAGCGAAATGATTTCGCATGGGCTCGTCCTCCAGTTCGCGAAAGCCACACCTCGTCGAGTCCAGCCCACGATGGTATCCGTGGGAGGGGTTGACATCCCATCGACTTATTTCTCCCCGTCAGAGTTTGTCCGCCGTTTCGAACCTTACTTCCATCCCGTCGAGATAATAGGTCTGCCCGCGCTACTCCCCCCAGCGTACCTCAACGACTACTACATGAAACTGAGGGGCGTTTTCCCGCTCCTGGAGAGGCTCGAGCCCGCCCTCTCAGGAATGGCGCCCTTCAACCGCCTGGGGGACCAGACCCTTTTCGTCTTCCGACAGACTCCGCCGTAGACTAGGCAAGGTTATGGATACGCCTGGTTTCAACTCTGAAAGCAGAGTAAGCGCATACGCGAAAGTAGGGAGGACGCCTAGCACGAGGAGGGAGAGCCAGGGCGTCTGGTTGAAGAAAGCTACCTTCAGCTGATCGGCGATCGAGGAGCCGAGTGAGGAGTAATCGGGCAAGACTGCAGGTGAGACGAAGTAGTAGATGTTGTAGGCGAAAAATACGGAAAGCAGGGGCAAGGCGGTGAACATTGCGGTCGTCACTTTCCTCCCTTGGAGAATAAGGAAAGGGAGGACCCAGAGGAAGTACTGCGGGTTCACGTAGTTGTAGGTCAGGAAGAATATCAACTCCGACACGATTGTCCACTTCACTATGTCGACCTCTCTTCTACAATAGACCCACACGATCACCGCAAGATATGCCGGTATCCCAACCACCAAGAAAATTGGTAATGCAGGTGCATTCCAGAAAGAGAGGAACTGCTGCCAGGTGAGCCCGCTCACCGTAAACGAGTTACCAAACGTGGGGATTGCCCTTGCGTAGAGAAGGGTGTAGATATCGCTGCCAAGGCCACCGCTCACGCTGTATATCCCGAGGCACAAGAGCGCAGCAGGGAGGATGGCCGCGAGAGGCTTGAGCGCGCTCAACCCCTCCCTCCTCAGCGTGATGGCAAGAAACAGGGGAATCAAGAGCACAGGCCAGATCTTTACCGCCGCCCCCATCGATGCCAGGAGATACGCGGGATAGTACCGGTTTTTCTGGAACATATAGACTGCCCCGATGGCGAGCGCCGCGGTGATGGGGTCCAAGGTCCCCCATACCGCGCCGACCAGAATCACAAGGGGGTTCGCTAACCAAAGGGGAGAAGTCGAGCCCGCCGCGGTCATTCTAGAAAGCAACAGCCCGGCCACCAGCACAGAAACAACCATGGGGAGCTTCAAGAGTAAGACCAATATCGGAAGAGAGGATGGAACGAACGCCTCCCACACGTCGAACATTGAAGTGTACCACGAGGGCGGTGTCAGGGCGCCGACGGCGGGGAGGGAGCTATGGGTTATCCCCTGATAGGTCAAGAACGAAAGAGCTCCGTAGGGCACGTAAAGTGGAGGGAACGCCCACTTGTAGGTGCCTGGGTATGCAGGGGGAACGCCGGGGTTGAACGGGTTCACATGTTGAAGCATCCGCACCCCGGAGCTAATCAAGAAGTAGACATCGTACCGCTGCCCTGTGAACGGTGCAATCGCGAGGTAAGTAGCCGCCGCCACTACAGGGAACCATTTCTTCCCCAATCTCAGCCCGGCGAAGAGGAATAAGGAGATGGCAGCCCAGACTACGGCATACGCTGCCACGACCCAGTAGTTAGCCGCGGGATCAGAAACTATCGTGAAAGAGGCCGAGGAGTCGCAGGCTCCGCTTACCACCCTCACCGAGTTACTGCCGAACACAGCCTGACCGACATGCAGCGGGAGGTATGTCCTGGTGTACCCGACAGTGTTGCCGACGATGTTCTCAGAGGGTTGCCAGTTTCCGCCACTGTAGTATAGGACCGTGATTGTCTTGTTTACGAACGCCAATGAGTAATTCACGTCTATGGTCTCGCCAAAGGCGGCTTGGTTCCCAGCCGGCAGCGACGGCGAGGGATAGTTGACCACGGAAGGCTGTACGTTTACTGTGATCCCGCACTCTGAAGCAGCTGCTGCCGGAGCCACCGATGCTAGGGCTAGCACCAGTAGTGCGAGGCCGGTAAGCAGTGCCCCCTTCCGAAAATCAGCGTGGGTGGCAGGCAAGGCTGCTACAGCTTTCCGAGAGATGCGAATTCACGAATCGCCTTCTCCTGACGCCGTTCCACGAACTCTGGCTTGAGGCTCCTTAGGTACGACAGCGCCTCATCTGCGCCCATTTTCCTTGACTTGATCAGGTAAGCCGCGAGTACGCACCCAGTCCTCCCCTCTCCAGCGAGGCAGTGGACGAGCACCGCCTTGTTGCTTCCTACCTGCGACTCGACGAAGTCTACAGCCTCGACAAGCGACTGGACGTTTGGAGGCTCATGGTCTTCCATTGCCACGTGACATATGGTCACGCCGACCCCTGTCGTGAACTCAGAGGGAAGGGGATTCATGGTGAGCGTAAGGATGCTACTGATTCCCGCTTTCGCGAGCCATTCAACCTGTGCTTTGGAAGCGGGATATCCCGAGCCGGCCAGTTTCCCCATCTCCACCCACACGAATCCAGTAGGTTCGTCCACCACTTTCGCCCGTAGCTTCCTCAGGAACAGTCCTCCCGTACCCAAGCTGAATCGCTGGAGCAGGCGCCCGCTACTGCTTTAGAACTTTAGGCTTCGACGACTTCCAGTTTGCCGTACCTGCCGACGTTCAGCCGGAGCTCGCCCCGGAAGCTGTTCGTGTAGCCGTTGGTCACTCTAACCTTGGACCCCTGCTTGACCATGTCTATCTGGTCGTCCCAGAGCGAAAGCTTGATTTGGCCGCTATCATCTTTCAGCATGCAGTCGGCAACCCTCGCCTCGCCTCCGGTCCTAAGGTTGACCGTCCGGGGCTCGGCCATCTCGACAATCTCCCCTTCAGCGTCCACCCTTCTCATGCCGTCCCTCAGATCGCGTACATTCATGTGAAGGGTCGGTCGTCCGGCGCCATTATTTAACGTTAGACGGACGAAACCTCGACCGGAAACCGTTTATTGAGAAAGAAACGGCCGGTCGGCAACGTTGCCTTCGGGGCTGGTCGAGTTCGGCCTCCTGCTACTTTCATTCGCCGTCCCACTCTTGGCCGTGCTCATCGGTCTCCCTCCCTTCCTCGGGTTCCTCGCGAACAAGGGGTGGACGTCGGACGACGCCCACAAAAACCCGCCGACGAAGGTCCCGGAGCCGGCAGGTCCCATTCTCTTCCTCGCAGCCCTGGTGGGTGAGATAGTGGTCGCAATCGGTTTCAGATCATGGGTACCGGTCGCCGTCATCCTGGGGGCTGCGGTCGCCTTCGCGGTCGGCCTCACCGACGACTTGTTCGTCCTGGGGGGCAAGACCAAGCCGCTTCTGCTCCTCTTGGCGGGTGTCGCCTTCGTAAGCCTGGTGGTGATCGTTCCAGGGCTCTATCAGCCCCTCATAACGTTCCCGATACTCGGAGACACCGCCCCCCACTTCATCATCTACACGGTTCTCGCGGTTGTAGCCTTCCCCGTGGTGTCGGACGCCTTCAACATGATGGACGCCTTCAACGGCGAAATATCTTGGTTCACATTCCTCGCCTCTCTTGCCCTTCTCGTTGGGGTCTCGGTCCACGCCGCGTACAGGTCGGGGTTCTCCCTGGCAAGGGTGGGCGCCACTCTCCCTCTGGTCGCCGTGGCAGCCGGCTTCCTCCTGTTCAACCGCTATCCATCGAAGGCCTTTGACGGAGACAGCGGGAGCCTGATGTTCGGAGCCATGTTCGCGGGCCTCGCGATCACAGGTGGGGTCGAAATCGCGGCGATAATCGCAATCGTACCGGCTATACTCAACTCGTTCTATACCCTGTCGAGCGTGCGGGGTTTCGTCGAGAGGAGAAAGATGCTGTCAAGGCCGACCTATATCGGGAGCAACGGCCTGCTTTACCCCTCGACAGAGCCGGGCGCCCCCAACACCCTGGTGAGGCTGGTGCTGCTGGCAGGAGCTCTGTCGGAGAAGGACCTCGTGAAGAACCTAATCTATCTGACTATGGCGGCCTGCCTGTTCTCGGTGGCGATTTCCGTCCTGACGTGGGTGATTTGAAAATGAAGCTAGCCCCACTATTCGGAATCGAGGCGGTCGCCTTCCTGCTCATCATCGGAGAAACCTACCTCTTCTTCAACTTCGTCGTCCCCCTCGGCCCCATCCCCCATTCTCTCACTGTCTACACGGGGTTGGCCCTGCTGAAGCTAGCGCTCATCATAGCCCTGGTCGCCGTGTGGTTCGTCGTTATGATCGGCCTTACGAGGTTCTATGTCGGGGAGAAGCTCAGGAACGCTCCCAAGCCTTCATCTTAGCGTCGAATTCTCTCCTCGTGTACTTCACGCGTGCGGGCACGCCCATCACCACCTTACCGGGCGGGACGTCCTTCGTCACTACGGCGCCCATCGCTACCACAGCTCCCCTGCCGACCCTGACGCCTGCCCTGATGACTGCCCTCGCCCCGATAACCGCGTTGTCTTCAATGGTGACCCCAACCATCTTCCTGCTTGGCGGATAAGGGTCGTTGGTGAGGACAGCAGCTGGCCCGATGAAGACGTTCTTGCCTATCCTTGACAGCGGGGGGATGTAGACGAGGCCCTCAATCTTGGTTCCGCTCCCTATCCTCACGTCATAATCGACGTGGGCGAGTGACCCGATTTTCACGTTGTCGCCCACAATCGTATCCCCTCCCACGTACGCGAAGTTCCAGACTTTCACGTTCTTGCCGAGCTTTGCTTCGGGGGAAATGAAGTTGGTTACCCTCACCATCTCACCCAAGGTAAATCGGCGTTCCTGAAGAGCTTGACGCCAGGACCGCCTCTGCAATCCTAATGACGTTCAACCCGTCTCTGCCTGTCACCAGCGGCTGCTTCTTTTCCTGCAGGGAGTTGACAAACCCCCGGAGTTCCAGCATCAGCGGCTCCTGGACTGGCGCGGAAGGGACGGTTGTGGCGGCTCCCTCGTGAATGCTTGTCTTCTGGGTCACGAAGTCTACGTCGACGACCCCTCCAGAGAAGACTGCGCTCAGAGTTCTCACTCTGTTGGGGGTGATCCAGTTGGTGACGAGGAACGCCGTCTTCTGCCCAGAGAACCCGAGCAGTATGGCCGCGAAATCCTCGTGCTCCAGAGGAACGTACATTGCACCCACTCTGGCATAGACCACCTTCGGTACCTCGTCGAACAGCCAACACGCGGTGTCAATGTCATGGACCGATGCGTCCTTGACTATGCCGACGTCGCTAATGTTCTCCCCCCTCCTGTTCTCCCTATGGAACTCGAGGAGGATCGGCTCGCCCATCTTACCCTCGGCTATCATGTGCTTGAGCGCTGTAATCGGAGGATTGAACCTCTCTATGAAGCCCACCGTAAGGAACCGGTTCGCGCTCTTCGCCGCCTCGATTAGCATCTCTCCGTCTTTCAGGGTGGTCGTCATGGGCTTTTCGACGAAGGTGTGGAGCCCCGCGACCAGAGCCTTCGACGCCATTGCGAAGTGGGTCGAGGCCGGTGTGCAGATGGTCACCGCGTCCAGCTTCTCCTTCTTCAGCATCTCCTCGAGGGATGTGTAGCCTGAAACGTGATAATTCTTGGCGAATGTGCTCGCCCTCTCGGGATTCATGTCGCAGACAGCCGCCAGGCACTGGAGCTCATTCAGCACCCTGACGTGGTTCTTTCCCCACCCCCCAGTGCCGATGACGCCGACCTTCAACTTGGTTGGCTCCTGATACGTAGGCGTTATAGGGTTAATGTCAACCCAAACGAGTCCGGTGAAGGGGGTCTCCGGCCATATCCGGAGGTCGTTCTCATCGGTATCCTGTGGGAATTGATCGGCTTCGCTTGACATGAGTCTGCTATTGAGAACGACCTATCGAGCCTGGGCCCAAAGCAGGGGCAGCCTCATTCAATCCATGTGCCCAGAAGCCACTCCGTCAGGCTTCGCTGCGGATTACTCGCTAGTTCTGCGTCTCAGGGCGACGAAGACTCCGCTGCTATTCCCTTGCCAGGCGGGGAGTGGCCAAGAGCACCGTTGTTTCCACGCTCCTCTGCTCCTTCTTCGCCAGCTTCATCACATCCCAGTCCTCCTTCGAGCACACAATGACGACGTTGTGTTTCAGAGGGTCTAGGAGCTCGGACCCTCCCTTCCCCCTGGAGCTCCCAACTATCTCCACATCCGTTACGTAGTCCCTAAGACGCTGCTGTATGCTCTCGGCAACCTGAAGCCTCTCGCCCCTCATCTCGTACTTGTCCAGGTTCCAGAGGAGAGAGATTTTGGTCCGACTCGCCTTGAGCTGCTTCTCCTTGAGCACCTCCCTGGTCTCGTCTACTGCGTACCTCACGTAATTGTCGAAGCCCTTCAGTGCCGCCCCCGCCAGGTAGGAGATGGACTCTCCGGTCTCCTCGCTAGCTTGGATTGCCTTCAGCTCATAGAGATACTTTGAGAATTCATCCAGGTACACGTTGGACGACCTCTGGAGCGTGACCTTCGCCTCCCTCGCCCTCCTGGCAAGCTCGATTTCCGTGACGGAAGTCACGGCGATTTCCATCACGCTCGACGCGTACTCGAGCTCTGCAGAAAAGACGTTCTGGGAGTTCGGCGTGAACCCGAGCGCTTGGAGCGGTCCCCTTTCTGCCATTCCTGCGGCGGAAACAACCGCGGGCCTTGCTTCCCCTGGCCTGAGAGGCATGTACGAGTACGTCAGGGTTGAGCCAACCTGCAGGCCCGTCTGCTTCTCGGCGAGCATGATGTTGTCCGAGTTGCCACCTGGCCCGGTAGGAAGCGAGTTGACGAGAGTCACGCCTTTAGAAACGTAACGTGCGAGATCCCTGAGCTTGGACCCAGCCTCGATGAGCGTCTCATCTGATGGTCTCCTAAGCCTAGGGGTGAAGAAAATCACCTGTGCCTCGCCCAGGACCTGCTCCAGGGGCTTGAAGCTTAGCAGCGGCTCCTCTGCCATGACCTCCTGCAGGTTTGGGTTCTTCTTCATGAAGGCGGGGTCGATGTCCATTGCCATCTGCAGGGTCTCGTCAACAATCGTCACCTGGGCCTTATCGACCAGGGTCGCGGCGAGCCTGTACGCCTCGCTCGTGAGCCCATACATCGCGACCTTGATCTTTGGCAAAAGCTCTCGATGGCTCTAAAGCAGTTTGTAGATATACTTTGAAGCAGACAGGTGGTCGGGCTTGAAACGGAAGCAAACGGATTTGTATGCTGGCTACTGGTCACAAAACGGGAGGAGATGAATCTCCTTGCGCGCATGGCTTGATCTATTGACACCAAAGCAGATCCTATTCTTCGCACCCGTCATAGAAGCGCTGCAGTCAGACGGCGCCGAGGTGCTTTCCACATCGCGGCGCTACAGGGAAGTGGGTCCGCTCGCCGAAAGGGCCGGGCTCGAGCTGCGGTACGTCGGAGAAAGGGGGAACAAGGGGCCTGAGGACCAGCTCCTTGCGGCAACGAGGCGTCAGGCGGAGATGATTCCGCTCGTGCAGGAGTTCAGGCCCACGGTCGCGGTGTCCATCGCATCCGCGGTCTGCGCCCGCGTGGCCTTCGGCCTAGGAATCAAGCACATCGCCGTGAACGACTCCCCACACTCCGAGGTCGCCGGACGTTTATCGCTCCCTCTGAGTCATCACCTACTGTGCCCCTGGGTGATTCCGTACAAGGCGTGGGCGAGGTTTGGGATTGGTCGCGAGCAGGTGACGACCTATCACGCCCTTGACCCGGCTGCGTGGCTGAAGAGGAAGCCGCTCAGCGGCCCCGTCCCAAAGCTCGACTCGGGTAGGAAGACGATCACTGTGAGGGTCCAAGAAAGCGACGCGCCCTACCTCTCCCGGGCCGACATGACGTGGACAGACAAGCTCCTTGGAGCGCTCCTCGACGCATTTCCCGAAATGAACATCGTGGCCCTGTGCAGGTATGCCTTTCAGGTCGACGAGGTCAAGAGCAAATTCGGCTCGAAGTGCCTAGTCCCCGACGAGGTTGTGAGCGGGCACGATCTCCTCTCTGCGACAGACCTTTTCGTGGGCATGGGAGGAACCATGAATGCCGAGGCCGCTCTGATGGGGGTGCCAACGATTTCAGCGTTCCAAGGAACCCTGTACACCGACCGCTACTTGGAGAAGGTGGGGCTGCTAGAGAAGGCTTCCACGACACCAGTGCTGCTGTCCCTCGCGAGGCGATTCTTAGCGGAGGGGCACAAGGCCGGCTACTCGAAGAAATCAAGGCGAGTCCTCGACTCGATGGAGGACCCGGTGCCGAAGGTTGTCGGGTTCATCGAGAAGACGGCCAAACAAGCCTAAATTACCATCACCGGGTGCGCTAACTCGCAGCCCGGTCGTCTAGTCGGTCAAGGATTCTGGCCTTTGGAGCCGGAGACCCTGGTTCGAATCCAGGCCGGGCTAAAGAAAATAAGCTCAGGGTGTACTCCGTTTCTCTTGAGCGGTTAGAACAAGCCCACTCGGAACGACTGTCGTGCCTTCTCGATTCACCCCGCAGAGTCTGTATGGGCCGTTCTCATGAGTAGAACTTTACACCCCACGGGGCTACCTCTGAGGCATGAGAACCGGGACGATTGCGTCTCTCTTGGTGGTCGTGATCCTAGCCAGCGCAGGGGCAGGATACTTCGTCGGCGCCAACTCACTCGTAGTCAGGTCGGTAGTAACGACAACCGTTACAGGCCCGTTATCGACCCTGGGAACGAATGAATCGTGCGCTTTGCCGACGGGGAACAGCGGGGGCATCGGCCTTGAGTTGACCAACCGCAGCATCCCGGTCGCTAATGCCAAGATTACTGTGGAAGTCATTGGAAGCTGCAACGGCATCTCACCGGTTGTGTTGACCGAAGACAAAGTGGCAACAGATTCGACAGGCTGGGTGTACATGTGCACCAACTATAACGGCATCTGCAGCATCACAATCAATCTCGCCGGCCATCAATATTCCCTTTCAATTCCTCTGTTCCCCGGAGGCGGATCGATCGTGTATTACGATCTTTGGAACAATAGTGAAGCTGTGATTCCCGTCCCCGGCACCACCACGACCACGACAACGACGAGTTGCACGATCTCAGCGGAAGGCTTTCTCCTCATGAAAGTGCTGAACGGTTCGAACAACGAGCCAATCGGCTCGCTTCCGGTCCATGTCGAGGCCCGGTACCCTGCCTGTCCTCCGAATCCAGCCTACGATGATGATTTGGGAACGTTCAACACAAACGCCAGCGGATTCCTCAACCTCAGCGGTACGTACAACTGGTTCTACCTTTCTATCGGCCACGGCCATGAGATCTATTCCGTCAACGCTAGCCTCAGCGCAGGCGCTCTGACGTGCGTCATATTCCCGATACCGTCTGGGAACCTAAACATAACCCAGGGTTGCGATCCAGCCCGGTACTTCGCTCCCTAGTGTGAAGAGCAGCGGTCCCTCAACACGTATCATTCTGCTGGGGTTCGGTTTGGTTGCTGCCGCTGACCGTTGAATTTGTGACTACCGTCACTAGGTATTGCCGAGGGAGATCGGGTGGGTAGATTGTCGTGACCGTCGTGGTCTCACCCAGGGAGGCATAGGTGTAAACTATCGAGCGTGTTCCAGATATCGTGGTGCAGGTGGCCACAACGCGGTCCACCAAGATAGTCATCCGTGTAACAGTGACAAGTGGATACGATTGATTGTTGCCAACCAGAGTCAGCGTGGACGTCTGAAGTGTATGGAACGTGGTCGTTTGGGTTGTGGTCATGGTAAGGGTTCGAGGGAAGAAGACAGTCCCGAACGCCAGACCTACAACGAGCGCCACAACGAGCAGCGAGGCAATCGCTCCACTTTTCATTGCTCAGAGAGTGCTCGATTGGGGCATAAAGTTCTACTCCAGAGAACACCGCAGCAGTCCCGGTCGGGCCACCCTCAGACCGCTTTTCAGACCGCCTCTTCGAGATTTGATATCCTCTTAACCAAGAGATTCAGGGACCCGCCAGACCGTGTCGGACCTTCCTCAGTACTTTCTCCAAGGGGCAATCTTCGGCTTCTCCATAGCCGCCCCCGTTGGTCCTATCGGCGTCCTGTGCATACGCCGGACGCTGGCCAGGGGGTGGAGATCGGGACTCGCTTCTGGCTTGGGAGCCGCCACCGCCGATGCCACGTACGGAGGGATAGCCGGGTTCGGAATCGCGTTCCTGTCAGGGTTGCTGGAGAGCCAGCAGTTGCTGATCCGCTCTCTCGGCGGAGCCTTCCTGATCTTCTTGGGGGTACGGACGTTTATCAGCGTCCCCAACGCATCTGAGCGAGCAACCGGAGGGAGCCTCGCCGGCGACTATCTCTCTACATTCGCGCTTACTCTGTCTAACCCACTGACGATTGTCGCCTTCGCTGCCATATTCGCAGGGTTTGGAGTAGCAGGAAGCGGCGGTGACTATAGGGCGGCGGCGTTATTGGTATCGGGAGTCTTCGCCGGTTCTGCCCTTTGGTGGGTCATCCTCAGCGGTACCGTGTCAGCATTCAGGGGAATGTTCGGCCTTTCCCGGATGCGCTGGGTCAACAGACTCGCCGGGGCGTTGATCGCCGGCTTCGGGGTAGCGATATTCCTCAGCCTCTTCATCTAGCGGCAGCAGAACTCCGAGCGCCGACGCGCTCCTTCCAGCTAGGAATATCCCACAATGCTGCCTCGAGAGAGCATGACAGGTTGGTGAGGAACCTGAGGCGAAGACTAGACCATCACAGGAGATTCACTGCGAAGCCGAGCACAAATCCCACGAACACCCCAGCGTAGGCGACCCCCAGCTTGTTCGAGGCCGTCCCCGCCAGAACGTGCCTCAGCATGGGGAGGATCACGTAGAGCATTGTACCTACAGCGAGGCCATAGAAGAATAGGTCGAAGAGGGTGTCGTTGTAGTAGTATCCAACCGCACCTCCCAGTATGGTAGGAATACCTCCAATCATGAGAGCCCCCGCAATTACACCGCTCTTCCCCTCAATCGAGCCGAGGAAAGGCGAGGCTATGGGGAACCCTTCGGTGGAGTTCTGGAAAATGAATCCGACTAGGACGACCAGCGCGGAGCCCGTTAGTCCAATCCCCACGCTCAGTGCGCCAAAGAGAAGCCCTTCAGTAAGATTCTGAAACGCTATCCCGAGTGCGATCACGAACGCCAGCTCTGTTGGTGTTAGGACCATCTTCCTTCTGCTCCCGGCAACGAATAGGGCAAGGAATCCAGCAGCCATCGACAAGGTGAAAATCAGGTCGTAAATCGGGGATGAGCCGTATCCGTAGAGCGAGCCATTGTAAAGGGACCCGGCGGCGTCCAGAAAAACATCCCCTATCAGGAAGATGAGAATTCCTATCGCGACAGCATTGAGGAAGCTCACTCTCCTTTCATTTTGGTTCCTACTCAAGACGATGGGGAGGGAGAGATAGATGGAGAATCCCATAATGGTGGAAAGTGCCATCGCTTCCATGAAAGTGGCCATTTTGGCGACCGAAGATAACATATGTTATAACCGTTTGCTGAGACGACATGGAATCCGCTGCAAACCTTAATGCCCAGTGCGGCGGTCATCTCAATTGGATGTCAGTCCGGGCGAGGCTGAAGGAACCGGCGGGAAAGCAGGCCGACCTCTACAGGGATCTCCCCAACGGCAGGGTCCAGTGCACGGCATGCGCTCGCAACTGCCAGATCGCTGAAGGACAGATCGGGTTCTGTGGGGTCAGGGGGGTAGTCGGCGGTAGGCTCTACTTGTTGGTCTACGGCCGGGTCGTGGCCGGCCACATCGATCCAATCGAGAAGAAGCCCGTGGTCCACTACAGGCCTGGATCGAAGGTCTTCTCCATAGCAACATCGGGATGTTCTTGGAACTGCCAATACTGCCAAAACGCCGACATCAGCCAGCTGAGGAAGATCGAAGGAATCGAGGCCACTCCGAACGAGCTTGTGGCGAACGCCATCTCCCACGGATGCGAGGGCATGGCCTACACCTACAACCAGCCGACGATATTCATGGAGTACGCCAGGGACGTAGGCCGGCTCGCGAGGTCGAAGGGGCTCTTCAACATATTCGTCTCCAACGGCTACGACACACCCGAAACCGTGGCCATGATGGACGACTTCCTTGACTGCGTCACCGTGGACTTCAAGGGGAGCGGGGAGACGAACTTCGTCAGGCGTTACATCGCCATCCCCAACGCCGATCCGATATTCCAGAGCTTGCTAGAGATCAAGAAGAGGGACAAGGTCCACATCGAGATAACAGACCTGATAGTCCCGAAGGTGGGGGACTCTCTGGATGCCGCCACCAAGCTCTGCCGGTGGGTCTACGACAATCTGGGCCCAGATGTCCCCATCCACTTCTTGAGGTTCCACCCGGACTACAAGATGATGGATTTTCCCTGGACCCCGGTCGAGACTCTGGAGAAACACGTCAGGATAGGGAGGGAGGCGGGGCTGAACTACGTCTACGTCGGCAACGTCACCGGCCACCCGGACGAGAGCACCTACTGCCCCGGCTGCAGGGCCGTGCTCATCAAGCGGTACGGCTACGAAATCCTAGAGTACAACCTAGACGACAACAGCCGCTGCAAGGGGTGTGGCTACAAGACGCCCATAGTCGGGCCACTTAGCAAATCCTACGCGGACGATCGGTTCGTTTCCGTCATCAGCTAGCAACCTTCAGTTCCAGCTTTGTCTTCACGAACTTCTCCGCGTCCAGCAGCGCCTTGCATCCATCTGCGGCAGCCGTTATCGCCTGCCTGTAGCGGAAGTCGTGTACGTCCCCTGCGACAAATACGCCCGGCACGCTGCTCTCCGTCCCATTCCTTATCGCCACGTACCCCTTCGGGTCTAGTTCTACCTGCCCTCGGAACATCTCCGTGCTCGGGTCGTACCCTATGGCCACGAAGAGCCCGTCGACCATTAGATCGCTCTCCGACCCTGTCTTGAGGTTCTTGAGTCTGACCGCATGGACCCTGCCTTCGCCGAGCACATCGATCACAGCCGAGTCCCAGATGAAACTGATCTTGGGGTTGGCGAACGCCTCCTTCTGGAGGGCCGCGCTCGCCCTGAGTTCGTCCCGCCTGTGGATCACCTGAACTGACGTGGCAAACTTCGAAAGGAACGTCGCTTCCTCCATGGCCGTGTCGCCCCCTCCGACCACAGCGACCTTCTTCCCTCTGAAGAAGAAGGCGTCACAGACAGCGCAGTTGGACACACCCTTCCCCATGAGCCTCAACTCCGACTGAAGGTTTAGCCTCCTAGGGTTGGCTCCAGTGGCCACGATTACGGAGAGCGTCCTGAATACGCCGGAGTCCGTGTACACCTCGAACGGGTAGGTTCTGAAGTTCACCTTTGTCACGTCATCCTGGACTAGTCTTGCTCCCAGCCTCTCCGCCTGGGACTTCATTCTCGCGATGAGGTCGGGCCCCAGCACGGGGTCCGGGAACCCGGGGAAATTCTCCACCTCGCTAGTCAGCATCAACTGGCCGCCGTACTTGGTCCCCATGAAAACGAGAGGATCTAGATCGGCTCTGCAGCCATAGATTGCAGCCGTGAGGCCTGCGGGTCCTGACCCAATTATCACTAGCTTCTCCACCTTGTCTTCCATATCCTTCAGGTCTTCCGCTCCTCGCCGCCTCATAAATCTGCCCCCGGTGCGAGCCGGGTCTAGAGGAGCTTCGCTTCTCTCTGCACGGTGTGAAGTTCGTCGGAGAGCTGGTTCAAGGCTCTCTCAAGCCTCTTTGTGTACTGGGGGAGCAGCCTGTCGAACACATCCTTCCTCATCTGTCGGGTGTAGTACTGCTGGTAGAGGTTGAGTTTGTCTTTCGCCGCCCTTTCCACCTCCCTCTCAGTCTGGTGAATCTGGTTGACCACCTCGTAGAACTTCTGGCTCGTGGACTTCTGTTTGACCTCGTTCAGGCGCTGGAGCGCCCTACTCCTGAATGTATCCAAGCGCGTCCTGAGTTCGTCGAAGTACTCCTTGTCTATCTCGTTGGGGTCCTTCGCTTCAATCTCAGGCCAGAGGCTGTTGATGAGGTTGGTTTTCTCGTCGAAGGCCTTGATCATGGTTGCCGCCAGCTCCGAAGACGACTCCTCCGCTTCCTCCTCCTCCGCCTCGGCAGTCGTCGTCCTTGAAGCGAAAAGGCCTATCAGAAGAACTCCGAACACAATTGTAGCCAGGGGGACGCCGTCATCGATGGCCCATCCGACGCTGAGGCCGTAGGAGTAGCTCTCCTGCCCAGTCTTCCAGGGGGTGACGTCGGTAAGGGTCGTCGGGGCAGGTCCGGAGGTGACCGCTCCGTGCGGGAGGGACAGCTCGATAGTGTAAGAGTCGATGAACGCCTTGATAGGCAGTGTCTCTGGGATGTTCACCTCGACCTGCCCCCCGGATACCGTGTAGTGGTTTGACCCGAGCGGGTACTGGTAGGTGATCGAGAAGTTGCTCCCCACTGCCACCCCGTTGTTGGGGTACCCGAAAGCAAGCTGCGTGAGGTCTATCGAATCGCTGATCAGAGAGAGGGACACGGGGCTCACCAGTCTCGGCTCGGTGAGGGTTTCTACCACCGCCTTCGCGCTCGTCGGTGCCAGGGGCTGGATGTACAGCGTGGAAAGGGGCGTGGTCCCCAGATTCTGGAACTCAATGGTGTCTGTTACCACGGGGTTGCCGTGGGAGTCGGCGGAAATCGACCTGATCGCATCGAAGACGTGGAGCGGGTTGAAGTCCTGAGACGAGGAGGTTTCGATTGTAGAGACGGAGGTCACGGCGGCGGGCGTCACCTCGCTCGCTTTGGACGAGTAGGTGTAGTTGCTCCCGGTGATGCTTCCGGTCAGCCCCTTTGGGGGCGCCTTGAAGCTCGTCGAGGTGGGCATCTGGACGACGTTCAGCAGTGAGTCAACCTTGCCGCTTATCGAGGGAGAGGAGAGCGTGAGCACGCGCAGGCTCCCGTTGGTCGTCCGACTCACGACTCCGCTCAGAATAGTGCCGAGGACAAAGCTTGCGTTCCCGCCCGGTTGAATCGATTGGGTGCTGCTTACGGTGTACGGCCCACCTGTCGAGGACGGCGCCGCAAGAGAGAATGCACTCCCTGTCAGGGTGTCAGCCTGCACATACGAGGAGAGGTTACCAAGCCCGAAGGTCAGGGTCGGGATTTGGACCGCAGAGGTCTGGTTGCTCGTAAAGGTCACGCTCTCGTTCAATGTGACGAGGCCGTACCTGTCCAGGGTGTACATGCTCTTTACCGAAATTCTCGCCCCCGTTGCCGTCGCCCCCACCTGCGAATGGGCGGGGAGCTGCGCAGGGAGCAGCGCAAGGACAAGCACAACCAGTAAGGCTACTGAAACTGAACGCCTCAATCGAGTCTCCCCTCGCCGCTACGTTCTTATTTTAAGCGTTTTTGCGCCGGAGTACAGATGCCCGAGTCTCAAAGGCGCCATCCTCTACTCCCCAACCTCGATGAGTCTTTGGTCTCGAAGATGCTTCAGAAGGTGGGCGCCTCGTCCGTCGACGAGCTCTTCTCAGACATACCCCAGAATGTCAGGCTGAACAGGAAGCTGAGGCTGCCTGAAGGGGCTTCAGAGTACGAGGTCCGCCGAGACGTACAGGCGCGGCTGAGCCACAACTCGACCCCGCCTCGGTCGCTCTGCTTCCTCGGGGGAGGGGTCTGGCCTCACTACGTGCCAGCCGCGGTCGAGTCAATCACGTCAAGGCAGGAGTTCTACACCAGCTATACCCCCTATCAGGCAGAGATCAGCCAGGGGATGCTCCAGGCTCTGTTCGAATACCAGAGCTTGATGTGCGACCTCCTCGGGATGGAAGCGTGCAACAGCTCTCTGTACGATTGGGCTTCAGCGGCGGGGGAGGCAGTGAGGATGGCGGCGAGAGTCACCGGGAGGAAGAAGGCGCTGGTCGCAGGGAACGCCGGACCCCAGCGCAGGGCCGTGATCAGGACCTACACGGAACCCCTCGGGCTCGAGCTGGAAACCGTTTCCTTCGACCAGAAAAGGGGGACTCTCGACCCCGCAGACCTGGAGAGAAAACTCACCGAAGACGTCGCCTGTCTCTACGTCGAGAACCCAAATTACTTCGGGGTCATCGAGGACGGCATCTCGACGCTATTCGAGAGGGTGCACGGCGCAGGGGCGCTCGCCGTCGTCGGCGTCGATCCTATCTCGCTTTCGCTGATCAAGGAACCAGGAGCCTACGGGGCGGACGTGGCCGTGGGGGAGGGGCAGCCCCTGGGCATCGCTATGAACTATGGCGGCCCCCACCTCGGGATCTTCTCTGTGAAGGACATCAAGCTCGCCCGGAGCATGCCAGGGAGGCTCATAGGCATCACAAGCACTGTGGCCGACCCCGAAGCGAAGGCTTTCGCCATGGTCCTCCAGGCCCGGGAGCAGCACATACGGCGCGAGGCGGCCACCTCTAACGTCTGCACGAACCAGTCGCTGATGGCCGTCGCCGCCGCAAGCTACCTTTCGCTTCTCGGGAAGTGGGGCTTCCGCAGGTTGGGCGAGGCTGTCATCTCGAACTCCCACTATGCGGCCCAGAGGCTCTCGAGGGTCAAGGGAGTGAGGTCCCCTCACTTCTCTGGGACCTTCTTCAAGGAGTTCGTGGTATCATATCCGAAGGCGAGCGCCAAGGTAGTCTTCAGTAGGCTTTCGCGGAAGGGGGTATTCGCAGGCTACCCCGTCCAGAAAGCACTCGGCCTCGGCGAAGCCGGTCTCTTCTGCGTTACCGAGGTCCACACAGCGGACGACATCGAAAGGCTCGCCGAAGCGCTGGAGGAGGCGGTCTAGACGAGGCGATTCAGCCAGGCCTACTGGGATGAGCCTCTGATCAAGGACTTGAGCAGGCCCGGAAGGGTAGGCATGGCCGTCCCATCGGACCCGAAGGCCGCGGCCCGGTTCAAAGACCCAGCCGCCTTAGTCCCACAGTCTGTCAGGCGCGGGTCGGTGGAGCTTCCCGAGCTTTCTGAGCTGCAGGTTCTCAGGCACTTCAACCGCCTCTCGCAGATGAACTTCTCGGTTGAGCTGGGCATGTACCCCCTCGGGAGCTGCACGATGAAGTACAACCCGAAGGTATCGGAGATGGTCTCAGGCTCGGACGGCATGAAGTTCGCCCACCCGCTGCAGCCTCCGGGGACAGTTCAGGGCTTGCTTTCCATCTTCTATGAACTCGAGGGGTATCTGCGCGAAATCACGGGGATGCACCGGTTCTCCCTCTCGACGGCCGCCGGGGCCCAGGGGGAGCTCGCGGGGGTCCTCATGATTAGGAAGTACCTAAGGGACCACCGCCAGGGGGAGCGGAACGAAGTCCTCGTGCCAGATTCCGCCCACGGGACGAATCCCGCCAGTGCGGCCATGGGGGGTTTTCAAGTGGTCAAGGTCCCTTCAGACACCAATGGCCAGGTTAGGGCTGCCACTGTGAGGGAGCTTTGCTCCGACAAGACTGCCGGCATGATGTTCACTGTTCCGAACACCCTCGGCCTGTTCGAGGGGGAAGTGGCTGAGGTGTGCCGAGCGGTGCACGATGCAGGGGGCTTGATGTACTACGACGGCGCCAACATGAACGCTCTGCTTGGAAGGGCGAGGCCGGGCGACATGGGGTTCGACATAGTCCACCTTAACCTCCACAAGACCTTCGCAACCCCGCACGGAGGAGGGGGACCCGGGGCCGGGCCAGTCGGGGTCACACAGCAGCTGGCCAACTACCTCCCTGTCCCGGTTGTATCCAAGGGGAAGAACGGATACGCCCTCGACTACGACCTCAAGCACACCATAGGCCCCCTGAAGGGGTTCGTCGGGAACTCAGCCATTCTGCTGCGGGCCTACGTCTACATCCGCCTCCTGGGCGCGTCGGGCCTCGCCGACGTTTCCTCGCTGGCGGTGCTCGCGGCCAACTACCTGTGGAAGAGCTTGGACGCCGACGCGTACCCGGCATCCCACGGGGAGACTCAACACAGGAAGCACGAAGCCGTAGTGTCTGTCAAGAGCGAGGTTCCCGGCGCGGCCCTCACGGTGGCCAAGGCAATCCTCGACTACGGCATGCACGCTCCAACGGTCTACTTTCCGCTTATCGTCCACGAGGCTCTGATGATTGAGCCGACCGAGTCGGAGCCCACGGAGATGCTTGACGAGTACGCCGCAGCCCTGAACGAAATCCGCAAGGAGATGAAGGACGGAACTCTGGGTGCCGTCCCCAAGCACACCAGCGTCGAGAAGATAGACGAGGTGAAGGCGTCTCACCCCATGACGCTGCGCGTCCACTGGTGAAGCCAAAGGTCATATAGCCTCGGAAATTTCGAAGAGCCCCAACGTGCCAAGCGAACTGTCGAAGGCTGTCGCCACGCGCCTGAACGAACTGGTGGACGAGGAGACAAAGAGGAAGTTCAGCGAGCTAAACATAGTGACAGACGTCTCCGAGATGGCGACGGGCTCAATCCGAGTGAGGTTCCAGCCACTGTCGGCCTACAGCCCAATAGCGGTGGACACGGGCAGGAGCATCAAGAACGCGGTGCTCTCGGTCGACGGCGTCCAGGCGGTCAGGGTCGAGTGCTCGGGGCACATGATGGACGACCTGGTCAATAGGCTCGTCAACCAGGACGAACCAGGTCCCAAGCAGTCAAAGTGACCCGCCCAATATCATCTGACGCAAGGTAAACAAAAACTAGTTTGTCGTCAACAGTTTTGAGCGATGGGTTTGTTTATTCTCGACGACACCAACCTCCGCGCCCTAGAATTGACTGTCAATAATCGAGAGGAAATAACCGCAGTGGGAATAGGAAGCGCGGGAATCAAGATTGTCTCGCTGCTTAGCAGAAAGAGCTTATTGGTGGACCGGTTCGCCTATGTTTCCTGCGACGATGGAGATTTCTCCACCGTCGATCAGAAGGATACGATAGGCATCGAGTCTCCGGTGGACCAGAAGCTCACCCCGTCGATGGTCCGCGGGCTGGCCCTGAGGTATCACGCGAAAATCATGAAAGCCCTCAGCGGCTCCAAGGTGGTCTTTGTTGTGGCAGGCTTAGGCGGAGCTACAGGGAGTGGCTTGGCCCCTGTCGTCGCTTCGATTGCCCAGGAATGCGGCGCAACGGCGGTGGGTATCGCAGTGATGCCCTTCGAGTTCGAGAAGAAGACGAAGTTCTACGCAGGGGTCTCGCTGCGGCGGCTGAGGTCCGCGTCCAGGGGGGTCGTCGTGATTGACAACGAGACCCTGCTGAGGTCCTCCACCGAAGACACGACCCTGGCAGACATCTATGACACGGCCAACAAGGCAGCGGTCAAGGCTCTCGGCTCGCTTCTCTCGAGAGCGACCGAGGGATCGCGCCCGCCGGGGCTGAACAAACTCCTCGGCACGGTCCTGCGCGATGGCTACTCACTCTTGGGCCTCTCGAGCAGCGCGTCAGAAGAGAAGGCAGAGGACGCCCTGGCTGGCGCTGTGGTCTCTCTGGGGAAGCTCGGGGACCCGAAGGAGGCGACCCATGCCGTCGTGAGTATGAACGGCGACTCGACCCTCACCGCCCCCGAGGTCGGCTTGATCGTCGACCGGGTCGGTTCGGCAACCGGAAACCCGGGACTGGACCTCGAATATGGGGTCGACTACTCGGGCACTGCTCAACTGCAGGTGGGACTGCTGGCGTCGGGCTTTGGCTCGACGAAGTATGACGACTACGACCCACTCGCCAAGGTGCTCGGGAATAGAGTGTTGGACGACGAGATGGACTGCGCGCTCCCGGAGGGCCTCGAATCCCTCCAGTGCTGTGACTAGCCAAGAAGGACCCGAACCCTACCCAGGTCCGAGTCCTCGATCTTCCTGAAAATGGGCTTTGGGTCCCTGATCTTTTTTCCCGCCTCGACTCGGAGGACCGCCGCCGAGTCCCAGCTTTCGTCGGTAGGGGGGCTCTTGAAGCCGAGCTGGCCCCATATCTCCCGGGAGCTGAAGGGGAGGAAGGGGCTGATGAGGGTCGCCAGCCCGGCTACAAGGTTACAGGAGTAATACAGGGTCGTGGGCTCGTCACTTTTCTTCTCCCACGGAGCCTTCTTCTGGAAGTACTGGTTGCAGCTCGCCGAGAAGTCCAGCACCCTCCTGAGCGCCCTATCGTAGTGTCCCGATTCGATCAGCTCTCCCGTCTCCTTGACAGCGCTCTTCAACTCCTCCAGTACCTGCTCCTCCGCCGGCCCCTCTGGTCCCGCAGATGGTACGACTCCGCCGTGCCTTGTCTGCACGAAGGAGAGCGCCCGGTAGACGAAATTGCCGACGCTGGCGACGAGCTCGTTGTTTATCTTCTCTGCGAACTCCTTCAGGTCGAAGTTCGAGTCCGACTGGCTCAGCGGCGTGATCCTGGTCAGATAGAACCTCAGGTAGTCGGGAGGGAAATGATCCAGGAACTCCCTAACCGTGATCATCCAGTGTTTGCTCCTCGACACCTTCTTTCCGAGCAGGAGCAGGTGCCCTCTGGTTGGGATGTGGTCCGGGAGCCTGTACTCCCTCTCCCCCATCCTCATGCTAGGAAGGAAGAGGTAGTGGTGGTAGACGATGTCTTTCCCTATGAAGTGATAGATCCTCGAACCGTTCCAGTAACGCCTCCCCTCTTCCCCTGCTTTGCCGGCCAGCTTCAGAGCAGTCGAGATGTAGCATATGTGGTTGTCAAACCAGCCATAGAGGACCTTCCCCTTCGCATCCTTAAGGGGCACAGGCACCCCCCAGGAGATGTCCCTGGTGATGTCCCAGTCCTGCAGGCCGTCCTTAATCCAGTTCAGCACGTAGTTCTTGACGTCCCCCTGCAGGCCAGGGGTTTCCACCAGCCACTGCTCCAGTCCTTGCGCGAACGCGGAGAGCTTGAAGAAATAGTGGGTGCTCTTCTTCAGGACCGGAGGTCTCCCGCATATCGAGCAGTGCGGGTTCAGTATCTGCCCGGACTGCAGGGTCCTCCCGCAGTTCTCGCAGACGTCTGAGTACTGCTCCTCTGCTCCGCAGTAGGGGCACCTCCCCTTGACGTACCTGTCGGGGAGGAATTTGCGATCGTTTTCACAGTAGAATTGGTCCACGTCAGAGACGTAAATGAACCCGTTTTCGTTGAGTTTCGTGAAGAACCTCTGCACCAACTCGACATTCTCAGGAGAGCTGGTCCTGTCGAACAGGTCGTAGATGATCCCAAGCCTCCCCAGGTCCTCCTTGAATCGTGCATTCCAGCGGGCGACGTACTCCTTCGGGTCGACATGCTGCTTCTCGGCCGCAATCAGTATGGGCGTTCCGAAGTCGTCTGAGGCACAGATCTGGACGACGCTGGTCCCCTTGAGCTTGAGGTACCTGTACAGGATGTCCGGTGGCAGGTGAGTGCTGGCAATATGGCCGAGGTGAAGGTCGTCATAGGCGTATGGGAGCGCAGCGGTGATTATGATGGTTTGTCTGTTGAGCTCATCCACCAATTCTGAATCCACACTATTCCGCTTTAAATCTTCAGCTACAGCTTCCAGCTCTTGGCGTACTCTATCTGCTCCCGTGTGGGGGAACCTATGGAGACACCCATTGATTTCAGAGCGGC
>Ga0187766_10000279_pt1 | contig 28035 bp, 25 predicted proteins | sample 0216_QUI02_MP05__4_FD_132971 | JGI IMG/M metagenome (GOLD analysis project Ga0187766, IMG submission 132971) | Tropical peat soil microbial communities from peatlands in Department of Meta, Colombia - 0216_QUI02_MP05_20_MG | ecosystem: Environmental > Terrestrial > Soil > Wetlands > Peat ... | reverse complement strand
TGGCCATCGAGCCGATGGTGAACGCCGGCGGCCCGGAGGTGGAGATCCTGGCGGACCATTGGACCGCAGTGACCATGGACCGGTCCCTGTCGGCGCACTTCGAACACACCGTGGCCATCACGGAGGATGGGTCGGAGGTGCTCACGCGTGCGGGGTAAGCGGGGCGGAGCGGATCGGCCGAAGAAGGCGGAGTCGGCCAAGAAGGAAGACGCCATCGAGGTCGAGGGGACGGTGGTGGAGCCCCTGCCCAACGCCATGTTCCGGGTGGAACTGGAGAGCGGCCACCGCGTCCTGGCCCACGTCTCGGGAAAGATGCGGATGAACTTCATCCGGATCCTCCCGGGGGACAAGGTGACCGTGGAGCTGTCGCCCTACGACCTCACGCGCGGGCGGATCACCTACCGCTTCAAATGAGCATTGTGGATTGAAGAGTGAGGATTTGGGATTGAAGCGCCGAATCCAAAATCACAAGTCCTCCATCACAAATCGGGGTTGAGATGAAGGTCCGGGCATCGGTCAAGCCGATTTGCAACAAGTGCCGGGTCATCAAGCGCCGGGGCGTGATCCGGGTGGTGTGCGAGAACCCGAAACACAAGCAACGCCAAGGCTAGACGGAGAGGACCGAGGCACGAGGACTGAGGACTGAGGGACAGACCTGCTCAGTCCTCATCGCTCAGTCCCCGGTCCTGGGAGGGCGAGGGTGGCGCGGATTGCCGGCGTGGACCTGCCGCGGGATAAGCGGCTCGAGGTGGCCCTCACCTACATCTACGGCATCGGGCGGTCTTCCTCCCAGCGGATCCTCCGCGAGGCAGCGGTGGACCCCAGTGTGCGGGTGCGGGACCTCAGCGAGGACGACGTGACCCGCCTGCGGCGGGTCATCGAGGGTCAGTTCAAGGTGGAGGGGGATCTCAAGCGCGAACTCCAGATGAACATCCGGCGCCTCATGGACATCGGGTGCTGGCGGGGGCTGCGCCACCGCCGGGGCCTCCCCGTCCGGGGCCAGCGCACCCGAACCAACGCGCGCACGCGCAAGGGGCCGCGCCGCACGGTGGGGGCCAAGAAGGGCAAGACCAGCCCGACTGGGAAGGCCTAAGAGGAAAGGGGCACAAGGCATGGCCGACGAGCAGGAACAGGCGCAGGGCGGGGCGCAGCCCGGCACCCCACAGGGAGCGGCGGGGGAGGCCAAGGCCGGCCCGCCCGCGGGCGAGGCGAAGCCGAGCGCGGCCACTCCCGAGGCGAAGTCCGAGGCCGGAGGACGAGAGGCCCCGGCCCCCGCCGCCGAGGGCACCAAGCGTCCCACCAAGGCCAAGGGCGGGAAGGGGGCCGGGCGGGGGGTCAGCACCGGCGTCGCCTCGATCCAGGCGACCTTCAATAACACCATCGTCACCATCACGGATACGGCCGGCAACGTCATCACCTGGGCCAGCGCCGGCTCCGTGGGGTTCAAAGGCTCGCGCAAGAGCACCCCCTTCGCCGCCCAGATGGCGGCGGAGAACGCCGCCCAGAAGGCCAAGGGGCAGGGGGTACGGCAGGTGAAGGTGTTCGTGAAAGGCCCGGGGGCGGGCCGGGAGGCGGCCATCCGATCGCTGCAGGCGGCCGGCCTGGAGATCACGGCCATCAAGGACGTGACGCCCATCCCGCATAACGGCTGCCGCCCCCCCAAGCGGCGGCGCGTCTAGGCCCGGGGGAGGACTCGAGGAGGGATCGTGGCACGATATCGGGATGCGGTGTGCAAGCTCTGTCGCCGGGAGGGGATGAAGCTGTTCCTGAAGGGCGACCGGTGCTACACCACCAAGTGCGCCATCGAGAAGAGGAACTACGCCCCGGGCGAGCACGGGCAACGGCGATCGAAACCCTCGGAGTACGGCCTGCAGCTCCGCGAGAAGCAGAAGATGAAGCGGATCTACGGCCTGCTGGAGACCCAATTCCGGAACTACTTCCGGCGGGCCTCCAGCCAGAAGGGGGTCACGGCGGATAACCTGATCCGCCTCCTGGAACTGCGCCTGGACAGCGTGGTCCAGCGGGTCGGTTTCGCTGCCTCCCGGGCCCAGGCGCGACTCCTGGTGCGGCATCGGCACTTTCTGGTCAACGGCCGCCGCGTGGACATCCCTTCCTACAGCCTGAAGGTCGGGGACGTGTTGGAGATCCACCCTCAGCATCGGGATTTATTGGTGTTCCAGGCCGCCCTGGAGTCGGCCAAGAAACGGCCGGCTCCCGGATGGCTCGAGCTGGATGTGGCCACCGGGAAGGCGACGGTGCGAAGCCTCCCGGGCCGGGAGGACCTGCCCGTTCCGGTGCAGGAACAGCTCATCGTGGCGCTGTATTCAAAGTAGGGGCCTGGGAGGTTCGCATGGTGCAGCGGTTTAAAGGATTCCAGCGGCCCAGCCGCCTGGAGTGCGAACTCGAGAGCCTCACCAGCACGTACGGCAAGTTCGTGGCCGAGCCGCTGGAGCGGGGCTTCGGCCTGACGTTGGGCAACGCGTTGCGGCGTGTTCTCCTGTCGTCCATCGAGGGGGCGGCCGTCAGCAGCGTGCGCCTGCCCGGCGTGCTGCACGAGTTCTCCACCATCCCCGGCGTCCGCGAGGACGTCACGGATGTCATCCTGAACCTCAAGCAGCTCCGCCTCAAGCTGAACGTGGAGGGTCCCAAGACCCTCAGTCTCAAGGCGGGGGGCGAGGGGGAGGTCCGGGCGTCCCAGATCACGCCCGACCCGGATGTGGAGGTCCTGACGCCGGACCTCTACATCTGTTCCTTGGGCCGGGACGCCAAGCTGGAGATGGAGCTGGAGGTGCGCCACGGGCGCGGCTACGTCCCCGCCGAGCGGAACAAGCGGGAGGGGATGCCGGTGGATACCCTGGCGGTGGACTCCATCTTCTCCCCCATCCGGAAGGTGAACTTCCAGGTGGAGGACACCCGGGTGGGGCAGGCCACCGACTACAACAAGCTCATCCTGGAGGTGTGGACCGACGGGAGCGTGCTTCCCCAGGATGCCGTGGCCTACGCGGCCAAGATCCTCAAGGACCACCTGGTCATCTTCATCAACTTCGAGGAGGAGCCGGAGACGGTGGAGGAGGCCGAGGACAAGGACCGCTCCGCCCTCCTGGAGAACCTCAACCGGGGCGTAGACGAGCTGGAGCTCTCGGTGCGCTCGGCCAACTGCCTGAAGAACTCCAGCATCCGCTACATCTACGAGCTCGTGCAGAAGACCGAGGCCGAGATGCTGAAGACCAAGAACTTCGGCCGGAAGTCCCTCAACGAGATCAAAGAGATCCTGGCCGGCATGGGGCTCAGCCTGGGGATGAAGCTGGACGGCATCCCCCTGGGCGAAGGGGCCCGCAAGCGGGAGAAGGCCGCCCGCAGCTAACACCAATGCTGGACCCTGGACGCCCCCCGCTGGACGCTGCCGGGACGGGCCGCAGCGTTCGGCCTCTGGCGTCACGCGTCTAGCCGGATGCTGAAAAACCCACTTTTCCGCAGGCTGCTCAAAAAGGTCCAGATGCAAGGCGGCACGCGAGGCGAGGCGCGAGGCGTACTTGGTCCGTACGTCGCAGCGCCGCGCGAGCGCGCCAACGCCGCAGATGGGCCTTTTTCAGCAGCCTGCTAGCCGGAGAGACCGATGCGCCACCGACGCGCCGGGCGGAAGCTGGGCCGCACCTCGGCCCATCGCGAGGCCCTCCTCCGCAACCTCACCTCGTCGCTGCTGCTGTACGAAAAGATCATCACCACCCAGGCCAAGGCCAAGGAGATGCGGCGGGTGGCGGAGCGGATGATCACCCTGGCCAAGCGGCAGGGGCTGCATGCCCGGCGCCAGGCGGCCACCGTGGTGCAGGATCCGCGGGTCCTCCAGAAGCTGTTCGATCGGCTGGGCGCCCGCTACCGGGACCGCAACGGCGGCTACACGCGCATCACCAGGCTGGCCTACCGGGCCGGGGACGGTGCGCCCCTCGTCGCCATCGAGCTCGTCGGGGCGGAGGTGCAGGCCGGGGGGAGGGCGGCCGGGGAGCGCAGGCCCGCCCGCAAGGCGGAGGGCGGGGTGGGGAAGAAGCCGGCCGGCGCCGGTGCCCCGGCCCGTGGCGAGGGGGCGGCCGGCTGATCACGGGGACGCGCGCCCCCGCGAGAGGCCCCCCGCGCGGGCGGGGGGCCGTCGTGTTTGTGGGGGCGGGGGGACGGGTGCCATGGCGACCTACCGGATCGCGGTGATCCCCGGGGACGGCGTCGGGGTGGAGGTGGTGGCCGAGGGGATCAAGGTCCTCGAGGCCGTGGCCAAGGGCGTGCCGGGCTGCGGGTTCCGGTTCACCTCCCTGGGATGGGGGACCGAGTTCTATCTGAAGCACGGCCACATGATGCCCCCGGACGGGCTCCGGACGCTCCAGGAGTCGGACGCCATCTACCTGGGAGCCATCGGCGATCCCCGCCTCCCGGACCATCTCACCCTGGACGGCCTGCTCCTCCCCATCCGCCGCGGGTTCGACCAGTACGTGTGCCTGCGTCCCGCCGTCCTGTACGCCGGCGTGGCGAGCCCCCTGGCGGGAAAGACCCCCGGCTGCATCGATCTGGTGGTGGTCCGCGAGAACACCGAGGGCGAGTACGCCCAGGCCGGGGGGCGCCTCTACCGGGGGCAGCCGAACGAGGTTGCCATCCAGACGGCCATCTACACGCGCGCCGGGTGCGACCGCGTGATGCGCTTCGCCTTCGACCTGGCGCGCCGGCGGCGCCGGAAGGTCACCTCCGTGACCAAGTCCAACGCCCAGGGCTACGGCATGGTGATGTGGGATGAGGTCTTCCGGGACGCGGCGCGCGACTATCCGGACGTGGCCACCGATTCCGTGCTGGTGGACGCCGCCTGCATGGCCATGGTGCTCCGGCCCGAGCGGTTCGATGTGGTGGTGGCCAGCAACCTGTTCGGGGACATCCTGACCGATCTGTCGGCCGCCGTCGTGGGCAGCCCCGGCCTGGCCGCCAGCGCCAACCTGAACCCGCCCCGCCGGTTCCCCTCCATGTTCGAACCGGTCCACGGCTCCGCCCCGGACATCGCGGGGCAGGGGATCGCCAACCCCGTGGCCGCCATCCTGAGTGCCGCCATGATGCTGGAGTTCCTGGGGGAGGCCCAGGCGGCCGCGCGGGTGCAGGCGGCCGTGGCCCGCGTGCTGCAGAATGGCCGGGCGCGCACGCCGGACCTGGGGGGCCGCGCCCGCACGGCCGAGGTGGGCGATGCGGTGGTGGCCGCCCTGGCCGACGCCGGCTGAGGGGGCGCCAGGCCGCCGCCTTCCGCGCCTGCGCGCGGCGCTGCGGGTGGAGGCCGTCCTGGCGGTCGCGCTGGCCCTCCTCACCGCCGCGGTCTATCTGGCCGGCCTCTTCGAGCGCCTGGAGCTCATCGCCATCGATCACCGGTATCGGGCGTTTCCCGCCATCGTCCGCCCCGACATCCTGCTGGTCCTCTTCGACTCCGTGAGCGTGAAGCGGCTGGGCCAGTGGCCCTGGCCCCGCGGCGACCACGGCCGCCTCATCGGTGCCGTCAGCGCCGCCGGCGCCCGCGCCATCGGATACGACGTCGAGTTCGGGAAGCCTCGGGATCCGGTGGAGGACGCCCGCCTGGCCGCCGCGGTGGCCGAGGCGCGCAACGTGGTGCTGCCCGTGTTCCGCGATTATAAGCCGCTCCCCGGCGGGGGCGAGATGTACGCGGGGACCCTCGTCATGCCGGAGCTGCGCCGGGCCGGCGCGGCGGCGGGCACCATCACGATCCCTGAGGACGCGGGGGGCGGCATCCGCCGCGCCCCGCTGGCGGAGGAGGTAGGGGGCGAACCCTACTGGAGCTTTTCGGTAGAGGTGGTGCGGCGGGCCGAAGGCCTGCCGCCCGACCAAGTCCGTTGGGCGGGCTCGGGACGCCTCCTGCTGGGCCGGCGAACGATCCGCGGCGACCGGCACCAGATGGTCTACATCGATTACGCGGGCGGTCGCGGCACCTTCCCCAGCGTCTCGGCGGTGGATGTCTTGGAGGGTCGCGTCCCCCCCGGGGAGATGCGCGGCAAGGTGGTCCTGATAGGGGCCACGGCCATCGAGCTGCAGGACCTGCACCCCTCCCCTTTCCCCGGGGTCATGCCCGGCGTGGAGATCCAGGCGAACCTGGTGAACGGGTTCCTGCGCGGCGTGGCGGCCCGGCGGCTGCCCCCCTGGGTCACCCTCATCGGGCTGGCCATCCTGGCCGGCGCATGGCCCCCGCTGGCTGCGCGCGTGGCCCGGGGGCCGGCGCGGATCACCACCCGTGCCCTCCGCCTGGCAGCCGCCTCCGGGGCCTCCGTGGCCGCCCTGGCCGTCGCCACCGCCGTCCTCTTCTGGCAGTGGCGCATCTTCCTGGACGTGGTCCCGCTCATGGCGGCCGCCGCGGGGATGGGCGCGGCGGCCGTAGTGGCGGAGGCGGTCCGCACCGGGCGCCGCGCCGCGATCTCCACGATGACCCTGGTTTCGGCGCGCTCGAGCGCGGCGACGTCGCCCCTGGACCAGGCGGTGGACCTTCTCTTCGCCGCCCTGCGGGATGGGATGCAGGTGGAGGCCCTGGCCCTCGACCTCGGGCGCGGGGACCGCGCGCGGGACGTGGCCCGCATCACCCGGGCGGTGGGGACGGCCGCGCTCAGCCAGGAGTCCCGGGCCTGCCGCGAGTGGGCCTACAAGGCCCTCACCAGCGGGGAGGGCATCCTGGTGGCGCACCTGGGCGAGGCCTTCGAGGCCCCTGCGCCCGGCGTTCCGCCGGTGTCCGCCGCGGGCAGCACCTTCGTCCCCCTCCTCGTCGGGGGGCGGGCCATCGGCGTCCTGCACGCCCACCGGACCTCGGCCCCCTTCGAACCCGACGACCTGCGCGTGATGGCCGCCCTGGGCCAGCAACTGGCCCTCACGGTGCAGAACCTGGACCTCATGCAGGACCTGCGGGAACTCCACCTGGGCACCATGGCGGCGCTGGCCGATGCCGTGGAGGCCCGCGACGCCTACACGGGAGGCCACTGCAAGCGCGTCTCGGACTACGCGGTGCGCCTGGCACGGGCGGCCGGCCTCGCCGACGCCGAGGTGGAAGAGATCCGCTTCGGGGCCCTCATCCACGACATCGGGAAGATCGGCATCTCCGACGGGATCCTGGGAAAGGTCACGAAGCTCACGGAGGAGGAATGGCGCCACATGCAGTCCCACACCCTCATCGGCGAGCGGATCGTGACCCAGCTCCCCGTGTCCCAGACCGTGCGCGACATCATCGCCTACCACCACGAGCGCTACAACGGAACGGGCTATCCCCAGGGGCTCCGCGGGGAGGCCATCCCGATGCCGGCCCGGATCGTTGCCGTGGCGGACGTGTTCGAGGCGATCAGCAGCGGCCGCGTGTACCGCGCGGCGCGTGCGGCCGAGGAGGCGTTGGCGGAGCTCCGCAAGGCCGCCGCCGGCCAGCTGGACCCGCGTCTCGTCGAGATCTTCCTCGGCATCGTGGAGGCGGGAGGCGGCGGGGAAGGGCCGCCGCCGGGCCCACCGGCCGGCACCCCCGCGCCCCAGCCGCCGGACCCCGCGGTGCGGGACCACCTCCCGCCGCGCCCCGCACCCTGAGTCCCTGCCTCGGGAAGCGTTGAACCCTCCGCAGGGTCCGGCCGAGCGGGCCGGAGGCGTTCCCCGGCCGAGGAATTTTCCCTTGCCAGGGCCGCGGACGCTGTGCTAGGAACACCTTGCTTCCGCCGCCGCGGGAGACCGCGGCCGCGGCATCATCCCATCACCCGAGGGGCGCGATGAGAGCGGAGATCGCCAAGATCCGTAACGTCGGGCTCGCCGGCCACGGGAGCGGCGGGAAGACGACCCTGGCCGAGGCCCTCCTGTTCGCCGCCGGCGCCACCAACCGCCTGGGGCGCGTGGAGGACGGGACCACCGTCCTGGATTACGACGAGGACGAGATCAAGCGCAAGATCACCATCAGCACCGCCATGGCGTTCCTCGAGTGGAAGGGCCACAAGGTGAACCTCCTGGACACGCCCGGGTTCGGCAACTTCCTGGCCGATACCAAGATCTGCCTGCGGGTGGTGGACACCACGGTGATCGTGGTGCCGGCCCCCAACGGCGTGCAGGTGCAGACGGACAAGGTGTGGAGCTACGCCACCGAGTACGGCCAGGGCCGGATCATCTTCTTGAGCAAGATGGACCGCGAGCGGGCCGACTTCGCGCGGGCCGTGGAGGACGTGCGCAAGAACCTGAGCCCCAAGGCGGTGCCGGTGCAGCTGCCCCTCGGCAAGGAGGCCGCGTTCGCCGGCGTGGTGGACCTGCTCCGCTCGCGGGCGATCCGCTACCCGGCCGATGGGTCGGGCCGGGGCAAGGAGGAGGACATCCCGGCGGGCCTGGCGGACGAGGCCGCCGCCGCGCGGGCGGCCCTCCTGGAGGCCATCGCCGAGGCGGACGACCAGCTGCTGGAGAAGTATCTGGAGTCGGGGGAGCTCAGTGAGGCCGAGGCGCGGGCCGGGCTGCGGAGGGGCGTGGCGTCCGGCGCGCTGGTGCCGATCCTCTGCGGCGCGCCCGCCCGTAACATGGCCGTGCAGCCGCTGCTGGATTTCCTGGTGGAGGCCTGCCCCTCGCCGGCGGACCTGCCGCCGCCCCAGGCCACGGACGCGAGGGGGCAGGTGGCCCCCTGCGCGCCGCGGGACGACGCCCCGCTGGCGGCCCAGGTCTTCAAGACCGTGGCCGATCCCTTCGCCGGAAAGGTCACCATGTTCCGGGTGTACAGCGGCACCTTCCGTTCCGATGCCACGGCGCTGAACAGCACCAGGGGCGTGAGGGAGCGCATCGGCCAGGTGGTCCTGCTCCGGGGCAAGACGCAGACGCCGGTGGAGGCCGTGGGCGCCGGCGACCTGGGGGCGGTGGTCAAGCTGAAAGAGACCATGACCGGCGATTCCCTGACGGAGGAGAAGGCGGGGCTCAAACTGCCCCCCATCCCGTTCCCGAACCCCGTCATCACCTTCGCCATCGAGCCCAAGGCCAAGGGCGACGAGGACAAGATGGGGGTCGGCCTCAGCCGCCTGCGCGAGGAGGATCCGACGATCCAGGTCCGCTACGACCCCCAGACCCGGGAGACCGTGGTTTCCGGGATGGGCAAGGCCCATCTGGAGGTGGTGGTGGAGCGCCTGCGGCGCAAGTTCGGCGTGGACGTGGTCCTCAAGACCCCGCGGGTCCCCTACAAGGAGACCATCAAGGCCCGCGTGCGGGAGGTGCAGGGGCGCCACAAGAAGCAGACGGGGGGCCGCGGCCAGTTCGGCGACTGCTGGATCCACCTGGAGCCGCTGCCCCGCGGGGGCGGCTTCGAGTTCGTGAACGAGGTCGTGGGCGGGGCCATCCCCCGCAACTTCGTTCCCGCCGTGGAGAAGGGCATCGTGGAGACCATGGAGCGGGGCGTCCTGGCGGGCAACGCCGTGGTGGACGTCAGGGTCACCCTGTACGACGGCTCCACCCACCCGGTGGACTCCTCGGAGCTGGCCTTCAAGCTGGCCGGGCGGCTGGCCTTCCGGAAGGCGGTGCAGTCCGCCCGGCCGACCATCCTGGAGCCCATCATGACCGTGGAGGTGGTGGCGCCGGACGACTGCATGGGGGCCATCAACGGCGACCTCAACGGGCGGCGCGGCCGGGTGCTGGGAATGGAGGGGCGCGGCCGCAACCAGGCGGTGAAGGCGCAGGTGCCCCTGGCCGAGATGCTGGACTACGACTCGAAGCTCCGCTCCCTCACGGGCGACCGGGGGGATTACACCATGGAGTTCTCGCACTACGAGGAGGTGCCCGCCCACCTCCAGGAGAAGATCATCGCCGGGGCGAAGAAGGGGGAGGCGGCGGAGGAGGAGTAGGCACCGGCCGCCCCGCCCGCGCGGGAGGGCGGGACCGAAATAGCACTTGCCAGCGGTGGCCTCCTGTGTTAGTGTAATTCGTGTCACCCAGAGTGGGCACCTGCCCACTCTTTTTTTTCCGGGCTCGGAGCCGGGGGCGTGCGTTCGGAACGGGAGCGCCTGGTGGTGGAACGGGTCACCGCGGTGGCGCGCCCGCTGGCGGAGGCCGAGGGCCTCGAGTTGGTGTCCGTCGAGTACCTGCGGGAGGCGGCCGGTTGGGTGATTCGCGTGCACCTGGACAAGCCGGGCGGCATCGGGCTGGATGACTGCCAGCGGGTGAGCCAGCAACTGGGCGACCTGCTGGACGTCGAAGACCCCACCGACCACGCCTACACCCTGGAGGTCTCCTCGCCCGGGCTGGAACGTCCCCTGGTGTTGGAGGCCGACTTCGCGCGGTTCGCCGGCCGGCTGGTGCGCCTCCAGACGGAGGCGCCGGTGGAGGGGCAGCGCCGCTTCCGCGGGCGCCTGCTGGGCATTGCGGGGGGGATCGTGCAGCTCGAGGTGGAAGGCCCGCGGCGGGTGGACATCCCCCACGCGGCCATCCAGCGGGCTCGCCTGGTGGTGGAATGGGAGGGGCTCCGGCCGCGGGGCCAGTAGACCAGCCATGCGCACTGAGGGACGAGCCATGAGGCCCATTCGGTCCTCGCACCTCATCCCTCATGGCTACGCATAGGGGTGATCCCATGAACGTGGACCTGATGCACGTGATCGAGCAGATCGGGCGGGAGAAGGGGATCGAACGCGATGTCCTCATCGACGCCGTCGGCGCCGCCATCCTCTCCGCCTCGCGGAAGACGCTGGGGGCGGCCCAGGACCTGCGCGTGGCCTTCGATGACCGGTCCGGCAGCTTCAAGCTCTACGCCATCCGCAAGGTGGTCGAGGAGCCGGCGAACCCCAAGGTGGAGATCGGCCTGGAGGAGGCCCAGCGCCTCAAGGCCGACGCCAAGCTGGACGACGAGCTGGCCTTCGAGGTGCCGCCGGAGCAGGTGGGGCAGTTCGGGCGCATCGCCGCCCAGACGGCCAAGCAGGTGATCATCCAGCGGGTCCGCGAGGCCGAGCGGGACATGGTGTACCAGTCCTTCAAAGAGAAGGAGGGGGACGTCGTCAACGGGGTCGTGCAACGGGTCGTCAAGGGGAACGTCATCGTCTCCGTCGGCCGCGCCGAGGCCATCCTGCCCCCCCGCGAGCAGCTCCCCCGTGAGGATTACCGGGTGGGCGATCGGGTGCGGGCGTACGTGCTGGACGTGCGGAAGACCCCCAAGGGCTCCCAGGTGGTCGTCTCTCGAACCCACCCGGGCTTCCTGGTGAAGCTCTTCGAGATGGAGGTCCCCGAGATCCACGAGGGGATCGTGGAGGTGAAGGCCGCGGCGCGGGAGCCGGGCGAGCGGGCCAAGATCGCCGTCACCTCGAAGGATCCCAACGTGGATCCCGTGGGCGCCTGCGTGGGGTACCGGGGCAGCCGGGTGCAGGCGGTGGTGCGGGAGCTCCACGGCGAGAAGATCGACATCATCCCCTGGCGCGCGGACCCCATGGCCTTCGTGAAGACCGCCCTGGCGCCGGCCGAATCGGAGGCGGTCACGGTGGACGAGGAGAACCATGCCCTGCAGGTCGTCGTGGCGGACGAGCAGTTATCCCTGGCCATCGGCAAGAAGGGCGTGAACGCCCGGCTGGCCGCCAAGCTGGTCGGCTGGAAGGTGGACATCAAGAGCCGGTCCGAGGCGCAGGCGACGGCCGCCGCGGCGCTCTTCGGGGAGCCGGGCGAGGCCGGGGCCGAGGCCTTGGCGGCCGCGGCGGCCGGCGCGGAGGCCGGCGCCGATGGGGCCGAGGGCCCCGGGGCGGATGCCGCCGCGAACCTGGAGGAACTGGGCGCCGCCGCGGCCCCGGCGGAGACCTCCTGAGGGCCATGGGCGCGGGGGGCCACGTCCCGCGGCGCACCTGCATCGCCTGCCGGCGCCAGGTGTCTCAGCGATCCCTGGTACGCCTCGTGGCCGTGGAGGGGGCGGTCCGGGTGAGCCTGGGGCCCGGGGCGGGCAGGGGGGCCTATGTGTGCGCCTCCCCGGTCTGCCTGGCGGGGGCGGCCGCGGGTGGCCGTGTGGGCCGGGCGCTGCGGGCCGACGTGACGATGCCTCCGGCCGACCGCCTGGCGGCCATGGTCCGCGAGGCCGCGGAGCGGAAGCTGGGCGCTCTCCTGGGCCAGGGGCGACGCATGCGGCGCGTGGCCTCGGGGCAGGAGGCCGTGGGGGAACGGCTGGGCCGCCGCGCGGCCTCGCTCCTCCTCCTGACGCTGGACGCCCCGGCCGAAGGGGATCGGCTGGCCGCGTCTGCCGCCGCGCAGGGGATCCCGGTGGCGCGGGCCTTCACGCGGGAGGCGCTGGGCGAGTCCCTGGGGGTTTCGCCCCGCTGGGCGGCGGTGGTCGAGGACCGGCAGCTCGCGGAAGGCCTCCGCCATTATCTGGGGTTTTTAGAGGGCTCGCAGGCGTCTGCGGGGCCCGCCGCGCAGGCTCGGGCAACACGCGTTGGAGGTGGTCAGGGTGGGAGAGATTAGCGTCTACCAATTGGCGAACACGATCAAGGGCTTGACCCTCAAAGAGGTCATGGTCCACCTGGAGCGGGCCGGCATCGAGGTCAAGTCCTTCAACACGTTGGTGGACGAGGCGAACGCCCGGACCATCCTGAAGGCGGCGAAGCCGATCCCGGAGCTCACCCCCACCAAGGTGGCCAAGCGGGGCGGCGCCAAGACGGCCGACGGGAAGGCCAAGGAGCCGAAGGCGGCCAAGGCCCCGGCCGAGCCCAAGGCCGCCAAGCCCAAGGCCCCCCGTGCGCCCAGGGCCGCCAAGGCGGAGGGGGCCGGCAAGGCGCCAGCCAGGGCCCCGCGGGCGGCGAAGTCCGCCGCGGGCAAGGTGGCGCCCGCCCCTGCCGCCGAGGCGGCACCCCCCGCGCCGATCCATGCCACGGCGGCGATGAAGCCGGCGCCCGCTCCCCCGGCCCCCGTGATCCTGCCGCCGTCCCCTGCGGCGCCGCCCCCCGCGCCCGCCGCGGCACTCCAGGCCCCGCCGGGCGAGGCACCGCCGCCCCCCGCGCCCGCCGCAGCCGCCCCCCCGGGGGCACCGTCTGCGGCCCCGGCCTCCAAACCGGCCGCGCCGGCGCCGCCACGGCCCGCGCCGCCGAAGGAGGCGCCCCCGCGCGATGTCGCGGCGACGCCTTCGGCCCAGCCGGGACGCACCGCGAGGCCCTTCGCCCCGCCCGCCCCGGTTCGTACGCCGCCTCCGGCACCGCCCAAGTCCGCGGCGCCGGCCGCACCCCGGGCGGCGGTGGAACCGCCGAAGCCGCAGATCGGCGTGGCGCCCAAGGAGGCCAGCCTCATCGAGGCGACCCGCCCGCTGCCCGAGCAGTCGCCGCGGCCACCCGCGCCGCCGTGGCCGGCCCCCACGGGACGCGCCGCCACGGCGCCGCCGGAGGCCCGCGGGCCGGTGGCCGACGCCCCCCGCGCACCCGAGGCGCCGCCGGCGCCCCCGCAGCCCGTGCGCATCCCGGAGCTGATCACGGTGAAGGAGCTGGCGGAGCGCCTGGAGGTGGGTGCGGGCGAGCTCATGAAGCGCCTCATCAAGATGGGGGTGATGGCCACCATCAACCAGCCCCTGGAGCTGCCCACGGCGAAAGCGGTGGCGGCGACCTTCGGCCGCCAGGTGGAGGCGGCGCCGGTGGGGGAGATGGTGGCCGAGGTCGCCGAGGTCGAGGACCCGGCCCTCCTCCGCCCCCGCGCTCCCGTGGTCACCGTCATGGGACACGTGGACCACGGCAAGACCTCGCTGCTGGACGCCATCCGCCACACCGACGTCATCGCCACGGAAGCCGGTGGGATCACCCAGCACATCGGTGCCTACCAGGTGGAGGTCCCCGGGCACGCGGTGGATCGGGTGGTCTTCCTGGACACGCCGGGGCACGAGGCCTTCACGGCCATGCGCGCCCGCGGCGCGCAGGTGACGGACATCGTGGTGCTGGTGGTGGCCGCGGACGATGGGGTGATGCCCCAGACCGTGGAGGCCGTGAACCACGCCAAGGCGGCCAAGGTCCCGATGCTGGTGGCCGTCAATAAGATGGACAAGCCCGGCGCGGACCCCAACCGGGTGAAGCAACAGCTCGCCGAGCTGGGGCTCACGCCGGAGGAGTGGGGCGGGGACACCATCTACGTCCCCGTGTCCGCCAAGCGGCGTGAGGGAATCGGGAACCTGTTGGACCACCTGTTGGTCCTGGCCGAGGTCCAGGAACTGAAGGCCAACCCGGCCAAGCCGGCCCGCGGCACCGTGGTGGAGGCGAACCTGGACAAGGGCCGGGGCCCCGTCGCCACGGTGCTGGTCCAATCCGGCACGCTCCACGTGGGGGATGTGGTGGTGGCCGGCCTGCACCACGGGCGCGTGCGCGCCCTCCTCAGCGACAAGGGGCGGAAGCTCGCGGAGGCGGGGCCCGCCACGCCGGTGGAGGTCCTGGGCCTGTCGGGCGTGCCCATGGCCGGCGACGTCTTCGCCGTGGCCGGTGACGAGCGGAAGGCCCGGCAGATCGCGCTGGCCCGCCAGCAGAAGGCCCGCGAGGAGGCCATGGCGTCCCAGCGGCGGGTCACCCTGGAGGACCTGCACCGGCAGATCGCCCAGGGCGAGGTCAAGGAGCTGCCCATCATCCTCAAGGGGGACGTGCAGGGGTCCATCGAGGCCCTGCGGGAATCCCTGGAGCGGCTCAGCACCGAGCAGGTGAAGCTCCGCGTCATCCACGACTCGGTGGGGGCCATCACGGAGACGGACGTGATGCTGGCCTCGGCCTCCAACGCCATCATCGTGGGCTTCAACGTGCGCCCTGCGCCCCAGGCGCAGAGGCTGGCCGAGCAGGAGCGGGTGGACATCCGCCTGCACACCGTGATCTATCAGGCCATCGATGAGATCCGGTCCGCCATGGTGGGCCTCCTGGAGTCGAAGTTCGTGGAGCGGTCCCTGGCCCGCGTGGAGGTGCGCAACACCTTCAACATCACGCGGGTGGGCACCGTCGCCGGCTCCTACGTGGCGGAGGGGAAGGTCACGCGAGACGGCCTGCTGCGCGTGGTGCGCGACGGCCGGGTGGTGCACACCGGCCGCGTCGGATCGCTGCGCCGCTTCAAGGAGGACGTGGCCGAGGTGGCGGCCGGCTACGAGTGCGGCATCGGCATCGCCAACTTCAACGACGTGAAGGTCGGCGACATCCTCGAGATCTACCAGATGGACGAGGTGGCCCCCACCCTTTGACCCATTGTTGATTGAGGATTGAGGATTGAGGATTGTGGATTGAGGGAATCACAAATCACCAATCCTCAATCCTCAATCGTCGCGTGGTGCGATGACGGTCGGGACCTGCAAGGTGGAGCTCCAGATCCCCGCCAACCGATCCCTCAAGGAGAAGCGGCGGGTGGTGAAGGGGCTCAAGGATCGTGTCCAGGGGCGCTTCAACGTCTCCATCGCCGAGGTGGACCGGCTGGATGAGTACCAGCGGGCCACGCTGGGGATCGCCTGCGTGGCCAACGATGCCCGCCACGTGGACGAGGTCCTCGCCAAGGTGGTCAGCTTCATCGAGGGCTGCCCCGACGCCCTGATCCTGGACTACGAGATCGACCTGGTCCACGGTTCCTAAGACGGACCTGGGGCGGCGCCTGCCCACCGTGCCCTCCAGGCCTCGTCGAGCCGCCCGCCTTCGGCCCCGCTGCCGGGCGTCGGCGAGCGCCTGCCCCCGCCTCCCTCGGCGACTGGGGGCGGGACCGCGCGGCGCCGCCGGGCGCCGCCCCCTGTCCCCGCCTCGAGTGTCCAGCGCGCGCGTCCCGCCGGGGGCCGGCCGCTGGCGCACCCGGACCGGAGCATTTGCAACCGATGCCACAGGGATTCAAGCGGGCGGAGCGGGTGGCGGAGGCCCTGCACCAGGAACTGGGGCGCATGCTCCTGCGCGAGCTGAAGGACCCGCGCATCGGGCGCGTGACCATCACGCGGGTGCGCGTGACGGACGACCTGAAGCACGCCCGGGCCTTCGTGGCGGCGGCGGGGGACGCCCAGGCCGTGGCCCGGGCCCTGGAGGGCCTCCGGTCGGCCGCGGGGTTCCTGCGCGGCGAGCTGGCGCGGCGGCTGCACCTGCGCTACGCCCCCGAGGTGCTGTTCGAGCCCGACGACTCGCTGGACGAGATGCAGCGTCTGGCCCACCTGTTCAAGACGCTGGGGGACCAAGCGGAGGACGAGGCGTGACGTCGCCCGAGGGCGTGACGTGCCCGGGAGACTTGGCGGCCGCCGCCCGGGCCCTGGGCGCGGCGGGCCGGGTGGCCGTGGTGGGCCACGTGAACCCGGAGCCGGACTGCATCGGCTCCACCCTGGGCGCCACCCTGGTCCTGCGGGAGGCCGGCGTGCAGGCCCAGCCCTTCAACGCGGACTCGGTGCCGGAATACCTCCGCTTCCTCCCGGGGGCCGGGGAGATCGTCCGGGCGGAGCACCTGCCCGGCGGGGTGGGGGTCGTCCTCGTGGTGGACAGCAGCGACCCGGAGCGGACGGGGGGCCTGCTTCGGCGGATCCCGCCCGGGGCGCGGGTGGTGAATGTGGATCACCACCAGTCCAACACCCGCTTCGGCGACGTGAACTGGGTGGAGCCTCAGGCCTCCTCCGCCGGCGAGATGGTGTGGCGGCTCGCCGGCGCCCTGGGCGCGTGCGTGACGCCCGCCATCGCCGTCAACCTCCTGGCGGCCATCATGGGGGACACGGGGTCCTTCCGCTTCGCCAACGCCTCCCCCTCGTCGCTGCGGGTGGCCGCGGCCCTGGTGGAGGCCGGGGCCCGGCCCGACGTGGTGGCCGGCAGCCTCTACGGCAGCAAGCGCCCCGAAGAGCTCCGCCTGCTGGTGGAGACGCTGGGGACGATGGGGCTCTGCGCCGATGGGGCCGTGGCCTGGATCGACGTCACCCAGGCGGTCCTGGCCCGCGCCGGCATGACGCTGGACGACACCGAGGGGTTCATCGAGTACCCCCGTTCCCTCCGCGGGGTGGAGGTGGCGCTGGCCTTCAAGGAGGCCGGGCCCGCCTCCACCAAGGTGAGCCTGCGATCCCGCGGGCGCGTGGACGTGGCGGCCCTGGCGGGCCGCTTCGGCGGCGGCGGCCACCGGAACGCGGCCGGCTTCACGTTGGCCATGCCGCTGGGCGAGGCCCGTCCCCTGGTGCTGGAGGCCGCCGCCCAGGCGGTGCGAGAGGGGACGGGCGCAGCGTCTGGGCCGGCACTCGCGGAGGAGAAGCCGGGAGCGGCCGCCGGGCCTGGCGGCCGGTGAAGGGACCTCGCAGGGTGCCGAATGGCTTTTTCTTGCCCAGGCTGCTCAAAAAGGTCCAGGTGCAAGGCGGCGCGCGCAGCGAGGCGCGAGGCGTACTCGGTCCGTACGTCGCAGCCCACCCGCTCCCGGCGAGGGAGCGGGGAGCGATGTTCGAGCGCGCCAGCGCCCCGCCCGCTGCCGCCGGGGCAGCGGGGAGAGACGATGGGCCTTTTTCAGCAGCCTGCTAGGGGCAGGTGCGCGCCGTGACACGGTCGGGAGGCGGGCGGGAGTCGTCTGTGGGGTACGATGCGGTGGACCGTCCGGCCGCGGCCGCGGGCTCCGGAGGGGGCGCCGCCGTCGGCGCGCGGGCCTCACGGCAGAGGGGCGCAGGCGGCCGGGGCCCCGAACCGGCGGGCGTCCTGAACCTCAACAAGCCTGCCGGCATGACCTCGCACGACGTGGTGGAGGCCGTGCGCAAGCTCCTGGGGGTTCGCCGCGTGGGGCACACGGGCACGCTGGACCCGCAGGCCACCGGCGTCCTCCCGGTCTGCGTGGGGCGGGCCACCAAGATCGCCCAGTACCTCACCCAGGCGGACAAGGAATACGTCCTCACCCTGCGCCTGGGCATCGCCACGGACACGCAGGACGCGGCCGGGCGGGAGATCTCCCGCGTGGAAGAGGTCCGGGTGAGCCGGGCCGAGGTGGAGGCCATCCTCCCCCGATTCACCGGGACCATCCGGCAGGTCCCGCCCCTCTTCTCGGCCAAGCGCGTGGGCGGGGAGCGCCTCTACCACCTGGCGCGCCGCGGCCAGGTGGTGGAACGGACCCCGGTGGCGCTAACCGTCCACGCCCTGGAGCTCCTGGGCATGGAGGGGCCCTGCGTGCGCCTGCGCGTCCACTGCTCCAAGGGGACATATGCGCGGGCCCTCTGCGACGACATCGGCCGGGCCCTGGGCGTGGGGGGCCACCTGCAGGACCTGGTGCGCACCCGCTCGGGGCGTTTCGCGCTGGCCGAGGCGCTCACCCTGGACGCGCTGGCCGAGCGCGTGCGGGCCGGCCGCCTGGACGAAGTCCTCATGCCGGTGGGGGAGGCCCTGGAACACCTGCCGGCCGTGCGCGTGGCCCCCGAGGCGTCCCGGGCGGTCATGCACGGCGCCGCCCTGCCCGCCTCGGCCGTGGTGAGCTTCCCGGCCGAGATCACCAAGGGATCCCTGGCGCGTGTCCTGGGCTACCGCCGGCAGCTCCTCTCGCTGGCCGAATCCACCATCGACGGGCACGAGTTCGCGGGCTCGGACCCGCGCCGGGTGGTCCTGCAGCCGGTGCGGGTGTTTGCAAGCGGCGCCGCACAGCGCGTCGCGCCGGCCTAGCAGGCCGCTGAAAAGGGCCCATCTGCTGCGTTGGCGCGCTCGCGCGCTCCCTGTGCGGCGTACCCGGCGTACGCCTCCATCGGCGCATCGCGCGCCGCCTTGCACCGGGGCCCTTTTGAGCGGCCTGCGGCAGCGGCAGGCGGCCGCTCAAAAGGGCCCACCACTCCAATGCTGGGCGCCGCCTTGCACCGGGGCCCTTTTGAGCGGCCTGCAGATGAGCAGGCCTTCTCACCATCCGGTCCGTGACCCACAGGGATGAGACGGGGCGTCTGGAGAACAATCGAGAGGGTGCCCGCCGCGGTCGACCCGTCATGATCGTTGTGGACCTGGACAGCCTGCACGGCGAGCACGCCCGTGTGGTGGCCGCCCTGGGGACCTTCGACGGCGTTCACCGAGGTCACCAGGAGATCCTGCGCCGCACCCTGGCGTGGGCCCGCGCCGTGGCCGGCACCGCGGCCGTCCTGACCTTCGACCGCCACCCCATGGAGATCGTGGCCCCGGATCGGGCGCCGCGCCCCCTCACGCCGCTGCCCCTGAAGACGGACATCCTGCGCGACCTGGGGCTCGACCTTTTGGCCGTCGTCCGTTTCGATCGGGCCGTGGCGAATACGCCCGCCCGGGATTTCATCGCCGGGGCCCTGGTGGACCGCCTGAACGTGGTGGGGGTGTGCGTGGGGTACAACTTCGGCTTCGGGCGGGACCGCGCCGGGACGCCCGACCTGCTCCTCGAGGCGGGGCGCTCGCTCGGGTTCGGCGTGGCCGTCATCCCGCCGGTGGAGCACGGGGGCCGCACGGTGAGCAGCACCGCCGCGCGCGAGGCGCTGAACCGGGGGGCGGTGGCCGAGGCGTGGGACCTCATGGGGCGGCCCTACGCCGTGGAGGGGACGGTGGTGGGCGGCGCGGGACGCGGGGCAACCATCGGCATTCCCACGGCGAACCTGGGGGCGGGGCCGGAGCTCCTGATCCCCGACGGAGTGTATGCGGCGCGGGCCTGCGTGGGAGAGACGGGCCACTTCGCCCTGGTGAACGTGGGGGTGGCGCCCACCTTCGGCCCCGGCGGGCGGCGCATCGAGGCCCACCTCCTCGACTTCGCGGGCACGCTGGTGGGGGCGCGCCTGCGCCTGCTGTTCCTGGAGCGGATCCGCCCGGAAGAACGGTTTGCCTCGGCCGCGGCCCTGGTGGCGCAGATCCGGCGGGACCGTGACGCGGCCGAGGCGCTCTTCGACCGCCTCACGGATCTCTCGTGGGAGGCCTGGGCTTTACAGGCCGAGGCCACTGTGGTATCGTAAGCGCCTTCGCTGGAAAGGGGGGAGCAGGTGGTGTCGAGAACAGCGGGCAACAAGACGGAGCTCATCGGCCAGTTCCGCATCCACGAAACGGATACGGGGTCCCCGGAGGTCCAGATCGCCCTCCTGAGCGGGCGCATCGGGTCGCTCACCGAGCACCTCGCCGCGCACAAGAAGGATCACCACTCGCGGCGCGGCCTGCTCATGCTGGTGGGCCGGCGGCGCAAGCTGCTGGAATACCTGAAGCGCACCGATGTGGAGCGCTACCGCACCGTCATCGAACGCCTCGGCCTGCGCAAATGATGCACCGGGTCGAACGTACGCTCGAGGGACGGGTCCTCTCCATCGAAGCCGGCAAGGTGGCCCGCCAGGCGGATGGGGCGGCCTGGGTGCGCTACGGGGACACGGTGGTCCTCGTCACCGCGGTGGCCGCCCGCCAGCCGCGCGAGGGCATCGATTTCTTCCCCCTGACGGTGGATTACCAGGAACGGGCCTACGCGGCCGGCAAGATCCCCGGGAGCTTCTTCCGGCGCGAGGGCCGGCCCCACGAGAAAGAGACGCTCACCTCCCGCCTCATCGACCGCCCCGTCCGCCCCCTCTTCCCCAAGGGCTACCGGAACGACGTGCAGATCATCGCCACCGTCCTCTCGGCCGACCAGCAGAACGATCCCGACGTGCTGGCCATGCTGGGCGCCTCGGCCGCCCTCACCATCTCGGGCATTCCCTTCCTGGGCCCCATGGCCGGCCTCCGGGTGGGCCGCGTGGGGGGCCGGTTCGTCATGAACCCCACCTACGCACAGCTCGACGAGAGCGACATGGACGTGGTGGTGGCCGGCACGGAGGGGGCCGTGGTGATGGTGGAGGGGGCGGCGTCCGAGTTGCCGGAGGAGACGGTGTTGGACGCCATCGTGACCGGCCACCAGACCCTCCGCGCCCTGCTGGAGATGCAGCGGGAGCTGGCCGCCGCGCTGGGGAGGCCGCAGCCCGTCTTCGCGGCGCCCCCGCCGGACGCGGCCCTGGCGGCCGGGGTGGACGCGGCCTGCCGCGGGCCCATCCGCGAGCTGGCCTTCGTGGCGGACAAGGACGAGCAGCGCGCGCGCCGCCAGAAGCTCGTGGAGGAGACGCTGGCCCGCTTCCCAGACGCCACGGACGCCCAGAAGGCCCAGATCCGGGGCCTCTTCGATAAGGTCGAGAAAGACGAGATGCGGCACCTGGTGCTGGCCGAGGGCCGCCGGGCCGACGGGCGCCGGGCCACCGAGGTGCGCCCCATCACCTGCGAGGCGGGGCTCCTGCCCCGCACCCACGGGTCGGCCCTCTTCACCCGCGGGCAGACCCAGGCCCTGGTGACCACCACCCTGGGGACCAAGCAGGACGAGCAGCGGCTGGACGACTTGGAGGGGGATTCCACCAAGCGGTTCATGCTGCACTACAACTTCCCCCCCTTCAGCGTGGGCGAGGTCCGCTTCATGCGGGGACCGGGCCGCCGCGAGATCGGCCACGGCGCCCTGGCGGAGCGGGCCATCCAGCCGGCCCTGCCGCGGGAGGGGACGTTCCCCTACACCCTGCGCATCGTGTCGGACATCCTGGAGTCCAACGGTTCCTCCTCCATGGCCACCGTCTGCGGCGCCAGCCTGGCCCTGATGGACGCGGGGGTGCCGGTGCGGGCGGCCGTGGCCGGGGTGGCCATGGGCCTGGTGATGGAGGGGGACCGCTACGCCATCCTCACGGACATCCAGGGCCTGGAGGACCACCTGGGCGACATGGACTTCAAGGTGGCGGGCACGCGCCAGGGGATCACGGCGCTCCAGATGGACATCAAGGTCCAGGGCATCACCCCCGCCATCATGCGGGAGGCGCTGGCCCAGGCGCGGTCGGCCCGGCTGGAGGTCCTGGAGATCATGGGCAAGACCCTCAGCGAGCCCCGGCCGAACCTCTCGCCCTACGCCCCGCGGATCATCACCATCAAGATCCCGGTGGACAAGATCCGGGAGGTGATCGGCCCGGGTGGCAAGGTGATCCGAGGCATCCAGGAGGAGACCGGCGTCAAGATCGACATCGAGGACGACGGCACGGTGTGCGTGGCCTCGGCGGACGAGGCGGCGGCCCAGCGGGCCCTGGAGATCATCAGCAAGATCGTCGAGGTCCCCCAGGTGGGGAAGGTCTACCTCGGGAAGGTCGTCAAGATCATGGAGTTCGGCGCCTTCGTCGAGATCCTCCCCGGCACCGACGGGCTCCTCCACGTGTCCCAGATCGCGGAAGAGCGGGTGAAGCGAGTGGAGGACGTCCTCAAGGAAGGGGACGAGGTGATGGTCAAGGTCATCGAGATCGACAAGGCGGGCAAGATCCGCCTCTCCCGCCGCGAGCTGCTCCGGGAGAGCGAGGGGAAAGGCGGCGGGAACGGGAAGGGGAAGGGGTCGCCGCCGCGCGGATGACCATGGCCGTGCCCTTCCGCAAGGATCGACTGCCCAACGGCATCGTGGTCCTCACGGAACGGATGCCCCACGTGAAGTCGGCCGCCGTGGGGCTCTGGTTGCGGGTCGGGTCGCGGGACGAGCCGGCCCGCCGCGCCGGCATCTCGCACTTCATCGAGCACATGCTCTTCAAGGGCACCGAACGCCGGTCGGCCGAGGACATCGCCAAGGCCATCGACGCGGTGGGCGGCACCCTGGACGCCTTCACTTCCCGCGAGAGCACCTGCTTCTACGCCAAGGTCCTGGGGGAGCATCTCCCCCTGGCCGTGGACCTCCTCACGGACCTCCTCCTGCGCCCCCGCCTGGCCCCCGAGGACATCGAGCGCGAGCGCCAGGTCGTCCTCCAGGAGATCAAGATGGTGGAGGATGACCCCGGGGACCTGGTGCACGACCTCTTCGCCGGCGCCCTCTGGGGGGACCACCCGCTGGGCCGTCCCGTGCTGGGCTCGCGGGAGACCCTGGAGGCCGTGGGCCGCGAGGAGATCCGGGCCCACCTGCGCGACTTCTATCAGCCGGACCAGGTGATCGTGGCCGCCGCCGGGGACGTGGACCACGCCCACTTGATGGGCCTGCTGGGGGACGCCACCCAGGGCTGGGAGGGGAGGGCCCTTCCCCTCAACGCCCCCGCGCCCGTGTCCCGCGCGGCCGTGGCCCGGGACGGGCGGGAGTCGGCCCAGGTCCATCTCTGCATGGGGGTGGAGGCGCTCCCCTACGCCGCCCCGGACCGCTACGCCATGTTCCTCCTCAATGCCCTCCTGGGCAGCTCCATGAGCTCGCGCCTCTTCCAGGAGGTGCGGGAGAAGCGCGGGCTGGCCTACTCCATCTACTCCTACCAGCAGGCCTACCGGGACACCGGCCTCCTCGTGGTGTACGCGGGGACGGCCCCCGAATCCTACCGGCAGGTCCTGGACCTCGTTTGGGGCGAGTGCCGCCGCGTGCGGGACGAGCCCATGGACCCCGACGAATTTCGGCGCGGCAAGGAGCAGCTCAAGGGGAACCTGCTGCTGGGTCTGGAGAGCACCAACAACCGGATGACCCGTCTGGCCAAGATGGAGATCTACTTCGGCCGCTACTTCGACCTGGACGAAATCATCCGGGGGATCGAGGCGGTGACCCTGGAGGGCTTCCGGGACCTCACCGCGCGCCTCTTCGGCGCGGACGCCTACGCCCTCACCACCATCGGTCCGGTCCCCGAGCCCGCCGCCGTCGCGTAACCCCCCAATGCGGAATGCGGAACGCGGAATGCGGAATGGGCGCTGAGAATCCCCGGATCCCCCCGCCCGTGTTCCGGTACTCCGCATTCCGCATTCCGCATTCCGCATTCGAGCGATGATCCCGCGGTACACGCTCCCCCGGATGGGGGCGCTCTGGGAGCCGGCGGCCCGCTACGCCCGCTGGCTCCAGATCGAACTGCTGGCCTGCGAGGCCTGGGCCGAGCTGGGCGAGGTGCCCCGGGACGCGCTGGACGAGATCCGGGCCAAGGCCGGCTGCGACCCGGCCCGCGTGGACGCCATCGAGCGCGAGGTGCGCCACGACGTGGTGGCCTTCCTCAGCGCGGTGGCCGAGCGCGTGGGGCCGGCCTCGCGCTACATCCATCTGGGCCTCACCTCGTCCGACATCCTGGACACCGCCCTGGCCCTCCAGCTCCGCGATGCCGCCGACATCCTGGTGGAGGACCTGGACCGCCTGCGGGCCATCCTGGGCCAGTTGGCCCTGAAGCACCGCACCACGCTGATGATCGGGCGGACCCACGGGGTCCACGCGGAGCCCACCACCTTCGGCCTCAAGGTGGCCGCCTGGTACGCCGAGGCGGGGCGCCACCGGGAGCGACTCCTGCGGGCCCGGGCGGGCATCGGCGCCGGCAAGCTCTCGGGCGCCGTGGGCACCTTCGCCCACGTCCCCCCCTTCGTGGAGGAGTACGTCTGCCGGCGGCTGGGGCTGGCGGCGGACCCCGTCTCCACCCAGGTCGTGGCGCGGGACCGGCACGCCGAGTTCATGGCCGTGCTGGCCGGCATCGCCGCCTCGCTGGAGCGGTTCGCCACCGAGATCCGGCACCTGCAGCGGACCGAGGTGCGGGAGGCGGAGGAGCCCTTCGCCGAGGGCCAGAAGGGCTCCTCGGCCATGCCGCACAAGCGGAACCCGGTGGGCTGCGAGCAGATCTGCGGGCTGGCCCGCGTGGTGCGGGCCAACGCCCAGGCCGCCTTCGAGGACGTGGCCCTCTGGCACGAACGGGACATCAGCCACTCCTCCGTGGAGCGGGTGATCCTGCCGGACAGCACCATCCTGGTGGACTACCTGCTGGTGCGCGGCGCCGAGATCCTGGAGGGGTTGCGCGTCTTCCCCGAACGGATGCGCCGCAACCTGGAGGCGACCCACGGGGTGATCTTCTCCCAGCAGGTCCTCCTGGCCCTGGCCCGCAAGGGGGCCTCCCGCGAGGCGGCCTATCGGATGGTGCAGCGCCACGCCATGCGCGCCTGGGAGGAGGGGGCGGAGTTCAAGGCCCTGCTCCTGGCGGACCCCGAGGTGGCCCGGTTCCTGGCCCCGGCCGACATTGAAAACTGCTTCGACCTGGGGTATCATCTGCGCCATCTGGACGCCATCTACGCCCGCGTCGGCCTCGCCTGAGACGCCCATCCGTCCTGAAGGGTTTCCCCCCGGGCTGCGGGGGGCCGTGGGGCCGGGCCGCCATATCCCTCCGTTCGGATCCCGGGGGCCGGCGCCGGGGTTCCGTCCCACGGTTCGCGGTCTGCCAGGAGAAACGCCCGTGGAAAAACTGCGCAAGTTGTACGAGGGCAAGGCGAAGATCCTCTACGAGACGGCGGACCCGGAGCTGCTGATCCAGCACTTCAAGGACGACGCCACCGCCTTCAACGCCGCCAAGCGGGGGACCATCGTCCAGAAGGGGATCCTCAACAACCAGATCTCCACCCGGGTCTTCGAGTACCTGGAGGGGCACGGGATCCCCACCCACTACGTCCGCACCCTGTCGGACCGGGACATGCTGGTCCGCCGCCTGGAGATCGTCCTCATCGAGGTCGTGGTGCGGAACACGGTGGCGGGGAGCCTGGCCAAACGCCTGGGTCTGGAGGAGGGGACCCCGCTGCAGAGCCCGGTCCTGGAGTTCTACTACAAGAGCGACGCCCTGGGCGACCCCATGATCAACGACGACCACATCCGGCTCCTGGGCCTGGCCGCGCCCGCGGAGGTGCAGGCCATCCGCGAGCAGGCCATGAAGATCAATGCCACCCTCCTCCCGTTCTTCGCCCAGCGGGACATCCTGCTGGTGGACTTCAAGGTCGAGTTCGGCCGGCACCACGGCCGCCTGCTGCTGGGCGACGAGATCACCCCCGACGGGTGCCGCCTGTGGGACCGGACCACGCGCGAGAAGATGGACAAGGACCGTTTCCGGCGCGACCTGGGCCGCGTGGAAGAGGCCTATCAGGAGGTGCACCGCCGCGTCTGCGGCCCCTAGAAGTATTGAGGATTGCAGATTGAGGATTGAGGATTGTTGTGCGAGCCAGAGAGGCGGGCGGCTCCCTCACCCCTCAGTCCACAATCCTCAATCCAAAATCCACAATCACCAATGGTGGGTTCGGTGTTCGAGGCGCGGGTCTACGTCACGTTGAAGCAGGGGGTCTTGGATCCGCAGGGGGACACCGTGCGCTCCGCCCTGGAGGCGCTGGGTTTCGCCGGCGTGGGGGACGTGCGCATCGGCAAGTTCATGGTGCTCACCCTGAACGGCGCCTCGCGAGCCGAGGCGGAGGCCCAGGTGCACGCCATGTGCCGGCAGCTCCTGGCCAACCCGGTGATCGAGGACTACCGGTTCGACCTCGCCGACGCCCCCGCTTCATCTCCCTCTCCCCCTCCGGGGGAGGGGACGGGTGAGGGGGTCCGGCCCGCGCCCAAAATGAGGGCGGGGGGCACGTGAGGGGCGCGGGGTGAAGATCGGCGTCCTGGTCTTTCCCGGCTCCTGGAGCCACGACGACTTCCTCTGGGTCTTCCGGGAGGTCCTCCGCGTCGCGGCGGAGCCCGTGTGGCACAAGGAGACCTCCGTGTCCGGCTTCGACGCCCTCGTCCTGCCCGGCGGCTTCGCCCACGGGGACTACCTGCGGGCCGGGGCCATCGCGCGCTTCTCGCCCGTCATGCCGGCCGTCCGGCGCTTCGCGGAGGGGGGCGGGCCGGTGCTGGGGAGCTGCAATGGCTTCCAGATCCTGTGCGAGGCGGGCCTCCTGCCCGGCGCGCTCCTGCGCAACGATTCGCTCCAGTACCGCTGCCAGTGGGTCCAGCTGCGCGTGGACAACCCGGACACGCCCTTCACGCCCGGCGCGGGGCGCGGCCAGGTGTTGGCCATGCCCATCTCGCACGGCGAGGGCCGCTACTTCGCCGACCCGGCCACGCTCCGCCGGATGAACGACCGGGGCCAGATCGTCCTCCGCTATTGCACTCCGGACGGGCGCCTCACCAACGCCGCCAACCCCAACGGGTCCCTGGGGCACATCGCCGGCATCGTGAGCGAGGGGGGCAACGTCTTCGGGCTGATGCCGCACCCCGAGCGGGCCGGGGAGCCCGCCGTGGGCGGGACGGACGGCCTGCTCCTGCTCCGCGCGCTGGCCGGCGGGCTGGCCGCCCCCGCCCGCTGACCCGCCATGTCCCCCCATCCCGAGGCCATGGGAGGACGCAGCGCCACGGCGCCCGCCGCGGGGCCGCGTCCCGCCCCCGGCGAGCCCGCCCTCACGCCCGAACTGATCGCGCGGCACGGCCTGACGCCGGCCCATCCGGGCCGCCCTTATCCATGATCGGGGACGATTTTCTGCGGATCGGGGCGGCGAAGCAAGATCGGAATTCCAAGGACTGGACATCATGCCCGTCAACCGATTAAGGCCAGCAGCCATCTTCCGCAGGAAAGAGGGGCCGTACCCATGAACGACGCCGTGAATGTATCCACCAGTGGGGGTGGCGGTCCGATCGTGGTTGCCGGTGCGGGCTACGCGGGGCTGCACGTTGCCTTGCGCCTGACGGGCAGGCTGCGCAGCCACCCCACGGTGGAGCTGATCCTGGTCGACCGGCATGACTACCACCAGGTGCTCACTGAGCTGCCCCGGGTCGCCGGGGGCACCCGCGCCGGCGACGCGGTGCGCATCCCGCTCGCGGACGTGCTGGCCACGCGGGTCCGCTTCGTCCAGACCGGGATCAATGGTTTCGACCTGGCCGGCCGGCGGCTGCTGACCGGGGCGGGGCCGATCGGCTGGCGGCGGCTGGTGCTGGCGCTCGGCAGCCGGCCCAACGACTTCGCCATTCCCGGCCTGGCCCGGCGCACGCTGTCGCTGTATTCCGCCGGCGACGCCGAGCGGGTGTGGGCGGCGGTCAGCCAGGCGCTCGGCGACGCCGCGGTGGCCACCGGCCCCGAGCGGCAGCGCCGCCTGGCGACCGTGGTGGTCGGCGGCGGCGGCGCCACCGGAGTCGAGCTGGCCGGCGAACTGGCCGAGATCCTGCCCGAAGCGGCCAGCCGCCGCGGCCTGGCGCCCACCCGGCCCGCCGTGCAGCTCATCGAGGCGGGCCCCACCATCCTGGCCGGCTCCTCACCGCAGCTGATCGGCAAGGCCGCCTCCATCCTGTCCGACCTGGGGGTGCAGGTCCGCACCAACGCCACCATCGCCGCCGCGACCGACCAGGGCTTCCGGCTCACAGACGGCCAGCTGGTGGAGGGCGGCGTGTTCGTCTGGGCGGGCG
>Ga0187766_10000277_pt1 | contig 28068 bp, 32 predicted proteins | sample 0216_QUI02_MP05__4_FD_132971 | JGI IMG/M metagenome (GOLD analysis project Ga0187766, IMG submission 132971) | Tropical peat soil microbial communities from peatlands in Department of Meta, Colombia - 0216_QUI02_MP05_20_MG | ecosystem: Environmental > Terrestrial > Soil > Wetlands > Peat ... | reverse complement strand
CACGCGCTGGCGCATGCCCCCGGAGAGCGTGGCCGGGAACGCCTCCTCGAACCCCTGCAGGCCGTCCAGCGCGACCGCCTCGCGCACGCGCGCCGCGCGCTGGCCGGGCGCCACGCCGCGGTACTCGAGGCCGAGCGCGATGTTGTCCTGCACGGTGCGCCAGGGAAAGACGGTGTCCTTCTGGAAGACGTAGCCCACCGTGGACGGCGGCCCCCCGCGCACCGGCTGCCCGTCCACCACGATCTCCCCGGCCGACGGGGCGACGAGCCCCCCGACCATGTTGAGCACGGTGGACTTGCCGCAGCCGGAGGGACCGACGATCGCGACGAACTCTCCCTCGCGGACGTCGAAGGAAACGTCGGAGACGGCCGGGACCTCTCGAGGGCCCTCGCCGAAGGTCTTCGAGAGGCCGCGGATCGAGACGCGGACGGGCGGCACCACTCCCCGACGCTTACTTGAACTTCGCCTGCGCCTTCTTCACGAAGCTCATGTCGACGGCCTGCTTGAAGGGAACGGGCCTGTCGACGGCCACCGGCACCCACACCTTCGTGCCGCGCTCGTAGTCCCGCTCCTCGATGACGAAGTCCCAGTCGAAGATCGTGCGGTAGTAGCGGACCGACGCGAGCACGTCCTCGCGCTTGTAGGTGTCCATGTATGGCTTCCAGAGAAGGTCGACGATCTCGTCGTCCTTGGCCCGCCGGATCCACTGCTGGGCGTGGTAGCAGGCGTTGACGTAGGCCTGCACGAGGTCCGGCGACCTCTCGATGGTCTCCTTGAGCACGTAGCCGACCGTGACCGGGATGGGTCCCCCGAAGACGCGGTTCCATGCCTTCTCGTCCTGGACGTCGTAGATCGGCTTGCCGAACCCTTCCTCCACCGCCGACGACTGCCACTCGGGCACCGCCATGATCGCGTCGAACTTGCCGGCTTTGAGGCCGCCCAGCATGGTGGTGGGCCCGCCGCCCCCGACCCATTCGACGTGGTCGTTGACCGCCCGGCCGTCGCCGCTCTTGATGTTCTGGAGGACGTAGACCCCGTAGACGTAGGTGCCGGAGCCGACCGCGGTGGCCGCGATCACCGCCTTGCGTCCGACGAGCTTGGCGTCGGCCAGCGCCTCGACGGTCCTGACGCCCCTGTCCCACAGCTCCTTGCGCACCACGATGTTGGCGTAGGAGCAGCGGGTGTCGGTGGCGAAGATCATCAGGGCGTCCTTGCCCTTCTCGGTGATCTTGAGCGGATGGTTCGAGTCGCCGAGCGCGAACTGCACCTGCCCCGCGGCCAGCGCCTGGACCACCTTGGCGCCGCCGCCCGGGACCACGAAGTCCGGGGTCCTGACCCCCTCCTCCTCGAAGAACTTCTTCTGCGCCGCGACCAGGTGCTGACCGTAGACGAAGGTCGACACGCTGTGCGAGGCCGTGATGGTCTTGAGCCCCTGCGCCCAGGCCCTTCGGGACCAGGCGCCTCCGACTACGGCTCCCGATGCCGCCGCAGCCGTCTTGAGGAAGCCCCGGCGCCCGGGAAGCCCCGCGCCTGTCGCCGACGTCATGCGCACCCTCCTTTGGGAAACTGGGGGCATGCTACACGGCGGCCCGATCGACTGTCAACGCCAGGTTGGCCCAAAGACATTGACACATAAGGTTTTTTGGGCTATTGTCCGGTGACCAATGATCCGCAGCATGACCGGGTACGGGCGTGCCGAAGCGACCGGGGCGCGGAGCATCGTCACGGTCGAGTGCAAGTCGGTCAATCACCGCCATCTCGACGTCGCCCTCCGGCTCCCCCGCGTCCTGAGCGCCTTCGAGGCCGATGCTCGGCGGCTCATCCAGGCGGCCGTGCAGCGCGGCCGGATCGACGCCAGCGTCACGGTGGCTGCCCCGGACGGCACCGTGCTCAATCCGCTCACCGTAAACGTCGCCCAGGCCCGCGAATACGCCGACGCGGCGCGGCGGCTGGCCGAGGCGCTCGACCTCGCCGACGGCCCGTCGCTCGGCTGGGTGATGGGGCAGGCCGGCGTGCTCACGCGCGAGGAGCAGGCGCCACTGGCCCCCGAGGAGGCGTGGCCGCTGCTCGAGCGGGCGCTGAGCGACGCGCTCGCCGGGCTGGTGCAGCGGCGGGAAACCGAAGGCGCGGCGCTCGCCCAGGAGCTGGCCGGCCTGGGATCGGTGCTGGCCACCCACGTGGACACGGTGGCCGAGCGCGCCCCCGCCGCCGTGGAGCGCCGCGCGGCCCGGCTGCGCGAGCGCATCGCGGCGATGCTGGCCGGCGCCGAGATCGACCAGGGCCGGCTCGCGACCGAGGTCGCGGTGTGGGCCGACAAGACCGACGTGAGCGAGGAGCTGGCCCGGCTCCGCGCGCACCTGGCCCAGCTCGGCGCGCTGCTGGGCGGGGACGGCCCGGTGGGCCGGACCCTCGACTTCCTGATCCAGGAGATCCACCGCGAGGTGAACACGATCGGGTCCAAGGCGGACGACCTGGAGATCTCCCAGGCGGTGATCGCGGCGAAATCCGCGATCGAGAAGATGCGCGAGCAGGTGCAGAATCTCGAGTAGGCCATGCAGCTGATCAAGCGCCGCGGAACGCTCGTGGTCGTGTCGGCCCCGTCGGGGGCGGGCAAGACCACGCTCTGCCACGAGGTGCGCTCGCTGGTGCCCGATCTCTACTACTCGGTCTCCTACACGACCCGCGCCCCCCGTCCGGGCGAGACGAACGGCGCCGACTTCTTCTTCGTCACCGACGGGCAGTTCACCGCGATGCGCGCCCGGGACGAGTTCGCGGAGTGGGCCGAGGTGCACGGCCACCTCTACGGCACGCCGGCCAAGGCACTCGAGAGCGCGCTCGGCCGCGGGCTCGACGTGCTGCTCGACATCGACACCCACGGGGCCCGGCAGCTCCGGCAGCGCTACCCGGAGGCGGTCTCGGTGTTCGTCATGGCCCCGTCGATGGCGGAGCTCGAGGCGCGGCTGCGCGAGCGCAACAGCGACTCACCCGGCGACATCGCGCGCCGGCTGAACCGGGCCAAGGAGGAGATCGCGGCCTGGCGCCAGTACGACTACCTGATCATCAACCGCGACGTGAAGGACGCGGTGGACCAGCTCGCCGTCCTCATCCAGGCCGAGCGATGCCGCACGAGTCGACTCACCCTGCGATTCCCCGACATGGAGGTACCCGCGTGATGTCGTTTCCGTCTCTCGAGAAGTCCCTCGACAACGTCTCGAACCGCTACATGCTCGTGGTGCTGGCCGCCAAGCGCGCCCGCCAGCTCAACCGCGGCGCCAAGGCCCACGTGGAGACCCGCCACAAGAAGCCGACGAGCACCGCGCTCGAGGAGATCGCCGAGTCGCGGGTGGGCTACCGCGTGAAGGAAGAGGCCGACCCCAAGGCCTAGCCGCGAGGCCGTCCGTGTCCCTCGCCGACACCGAGCTGATCCTGGGCGTCACCGGCAGCATCGCCGCCTACAAGGCGGTCTACCTGCTGCGCGAGCTGACGCGGCGAGGGGCCGGGGTGACGGTGGTCACCACCGCGCACGCGGAGCGGTTCGTGGGAGCACTCACCTTCCGCACGCTGTCCGGCCGGCCGGTGCTCTCCGACCTCTTCGACCCGCAGAGCCCGGACGCGGTCGAGCACGTGGCCCTCGCCGAGCGGGCGCGCGCCCTGGTGGTCGCGCCGGCCACCGCGAACGTCCTGGCCAAGGCCGCCCACGGCATCGCCGACGATTTCCTGACCACGCTGCTGCTGGCCGCGCGGTGCCCGGTCCTCATGGTCCCCGCGATGGACGGGGGGATGTGGGACCACGCAGCGGTGACCGCGAACGTCGCGCTGCTCCGGGCGCGCGGCGTCACGGTGCTCGAGCCGGACGCGGGCGCGCTCGCCTCCGGCCTCTCGGGCCGCGGCCGGCTGCCCGAGGTCGAGGCGATCCTGGAAGCGCTGGAGCGGATCCTCGAGCCCCGGCACGACCTGGTCGGCGAGCGCGTCCTCGTCACCTCGGGGCCCACGCGCGAGCCCATCGATCCGGTGCGCTACATCTCGAACCGCTCGTCGGGCAAGATGGGTCAGGCGGTGGCGACCGCCGCGCTGCGCCGGGGCGCCGAGGTGATCCTGATCTCGGGGCCGACCGCGCTCACCCCGCCCGCCGGCGCGGTCTACGTGCCGGTGCAGACCGCGGAGGAGATGCACGAGGCGGCGCTCCAGCACCTCGAGCGCGCGAGCATCGTCGTGAAGGCGGCCGCGGTCGCCGACTACCGCGCGAAGCGGCCGAGCGCGAGCAAGATCAAGTCGCGCAAGGACGAGGCGCTGACGCTCGAGCTGGCGCCCAATCCCGACATCCTGCGCGAGCTGGCCGCGCGTAAGCGCGGGGCCTTCCTGGTCGGCTTCGCGGCCGAGACCAACGACGTGCGGGCCAACGCGGCGGCCAAGCTCGAGGCCAAGGGCGTCGACATGCTGGTGGCCAACGACGTCAGCGTGAAGGGCATCGGCTTCGACGCGGAGGACAACCAGGTCACGCTGCTCGACCGCTGGGGCGGCGCGGTGGAGCTGCCCCGGATGAGCAAGCTCGACGTCGCCAACGCCATCCTGGATCGGGCGCTCGGGCTGCGCGCCGCCGATCGCGCCCGGACCTCGAACCCCGCCCCGCACTAGCCCGATGGACGATCCGCGCGAGACGGTGGCGGAGGTCATCCACGGTCTCGCCGAGACGCTCCGCCACCATCGCGACCTCGGCCTGCGCGACCTCGCGCTCGCCACCGTGCCCTTCCCGGACCCGGCCGACGCCCTGCGCGAGCAGGAGCGGGCGCGCCAGGGCTGCCGCCTCTGCAAGCTCTGCCAGAGCCGGACCAACGTCGCGTTCGGCTCCGGCAATGCCCGGGCGCGCCTCATGGTGGTGGGCGAGGGCCCGGGGGAGGAGGAGGACAAGCAAGGCCTGCCGTTCGTCGGACGCGCGGGCCAGCTGCTCACGCGCATGCTCGCCTCGGTCGGCTTCGATCGCGAGCGCGACTGCTACATCGCCAACGTGGTCAAGTGCCGGCCCGAGCGCAACCGCAACCCCGAGCCGGACGAGGTCGCGGCGTGCAGCCCGTTCCTGATCGCCCAGATCGACACGGTGAGACCGCACGTAATCCTGGCCCTCGGCAACTTCGCGGCCCAGACCCTGATCGGCACCCGGGAAGGTATCACGCGGCTGCGCGGGAAGACCTACGGCTACCGGTCGATCGTGCTGGTGCCGACCTTCCACCCCGCGTTCCTGCTCCGCAATCCTGGGCAGGAGTTCAAGCGCATGGCCTGGGACGATCTCAAGCTGGCCCGCCGCGAGTACGATCGCCTTGCGGGCGGCGGTGCGTGATCGCCGACGTCGTCTTCGACATTCCCCTCGACCGCGCCTTCTCCTACCTCGTCCCGACCGGCCTCGGCGTGGCGCGCGGGCAACGCGTCGCCGCGCCGCTCCACGGCCGGGCGCGCGTGGGGATCGTCGTGGGCCTGTGCGAGGGCGATCCCGCGGGGCTCGTGCATCTGCAGCGCGCCGTCGAGCCGGTACCCGTGCTCTCCGCCGCGGCGCTCGAGCTCGGGCGCTGGGCCGCGCTCGAGAGCCTTTCCTCCTGGGGATCGACGCTCCTCGCGCTCCTTCCTCCGCCGCCGCGGTCCGCGGCCGCCGAACCGGTGTCGCCGCCCGCGGAGCCGGCCGGCGGCCCGGCCCGGATCCCCGAGCTGTGGACGGACCAGGAGCGGGAGAACCGGCTCGCGGAGTGCCTGGAGCGCGAGCCCGGTGCCGCGCTCGTGATCGCGCCCGACCGCGACGCGGTCGCGCGGTGGGCCCGGCGGCTCGACGCGGCGCGGCTCGACAGCGGCGTGTCCGAGGCGGAACGGCGCCGTGCGTGGTTCGCGGCCTCGCGCGGGCGGAGCCGCATCGTGGTCGGCACGCGCTCGGCGCTGCTCGCCCCGCTGCCACCGCCGGCCACCCTGGCGCTCCTCGACGAGCACGATCCGGCCCACAAGCCACCGGGCGCGCCGCGTCTTCACTCGCGTGACCTCTTGACCAAGCGCGCGGCGCTCGACGGCAGCCGCCTCCTGCTGCTCTCCGCGACGCCGTCGGTCGAGACGTGGTGGCGCGCCGAGCACCGGCAGGTGCTGCGGGCGGAGGCGCCCCGCTCGCCGTGGCCCGAGATCGTCACCGCCGACACGCGCGGGATCCTGAGGAACCACCCGCTGACCCTGCCCTTGACGCGCGCGATCGAGGAGTCGGGGCGACGCGGGCGCGGCGTCGCGCTGATCGTGGGCCGCCGCACTGCGGCGCTCGCGTGCGACGAGTGCGGGACCAGCCTCCGCTGCCCCGACTGCGGCGTGGCGTTCGCGGTCTCCCGCGACCGGCGCGCGCTGCGCTGCCCGGTGTGCGCCCGCACCGAGCCCCCACCCGAGCGCTGTCCGGGATGCGGCGGGCACCGGCTCTCCCCGTTCGGCTGGGATCCCGAGCGCGTGCAGGCGGCGGTGGCCCGCCGCTTCCCGCGCCTGGCTACCTCGCGGCAGCACCTCGACGCGCAGGTGCTGATCGGCACGCCCGCGCTGCTGCGGACGCTGCCGCCGCGCTCGCTCGGAGCGGTCGGCATCGTCACCCTGGACGGGCTCCTCCGCTTGCCGGACTTCCGGGCGGGCGAGCGGGCCTGGCGCCTGCTGTGGGACGCAGCGGAGGCGGTGGCCCCGGACGGGCGCGTCGTCGTGCAGACCCATCACCCGGAGCACTACGCGATCCGCAGCGTGCAGGCCCAGGACCGTGCGAGCTTCTATCGCGAGGAGCTGCGCTTCCGCTCCGAGCTGGGCTATCCGCCGTTCCGCCGGCTGTGCGAGATCGGGGTGCGGGCCCGCGACGAGGCGCGCGCCGGCGCGCTCGCCCGCGACGCGGCCGCCGCGCTGCGAGACGTGCCGGGGCTGACGGTCTATCCGCCCGCGCCGCCGGGCCCGGTCGCGGCGCCGGGCTCGCCTCATGCACGCAGCCGGCGCTGGCGCTTTGTGGTGAAGGGACCCGCGGAGCTGCCCCGGCTCCTCGCCCCGGTGCTCGCACCCTGGCTCGGGAGACGACGGGGCGCAGCCGGTGTGGTAGAAGTAGAGATGGATCCGCAGTCGATCGGCTGATCGTGCTGCGCCAAGGGGAGGTGGATCGGTGGCGCTGCTGGAGGTGAGGCTGTACGGCGACCCGGTGCTGCGGCAGGTGGCCGCGCCGGTCCGCGAGATCACGCCCGAGATCCGGCAGATCATCGCCGACATGACCGAGACGATGTGGCATCAGGTGGGTGTCGGCCTCGCCGCGCCCCAGGTGGGCCTCTCGCACCGGATCCTGGTGATGGACGACGGCAAGGGCGGCGTCCAGACCCTGATCAACCCGGTGATCGATAGCCGCAGCGGCACGATCCGGGAGGAGGAGGGCTGCCTCTCGCTGCCCGGGATCTTCGCGGAGGTCGAGCGCAGCCGCGACGTAAAGGTCTCCGCGACCGACGCCGACGGCCAGCCCGTCTCGTTCGAGGCCACCGGCCTCAAGGCGCGCATCGTCCAGCACGAGCTGGATCACCTCGACGGCATCCTCTTCATCGACCGGCTCGCGCCGGTGACCCGCGATCGGATCAAGAAGAAGATCCAGAAGGAAGGCTTTCCGAAGGAGAAGTCGAACCACGCCTTCGCCCTCTAGCAATCCGCGGCTGCGTGTCCTGTTCTACGGCACGCCCGCCTTCTCGCTGCCGACCCTCGACGCCGTGCTGGCTCGGCATCACGTCGTCGCGGTCGTTACCCAGCCCGATCGGCCCGCGGGCCGCGGCCAGGCCCTCGCCGAGTCGGCGGTGAAGCGCCGTGCGACCCTGGCCTCGGTGCCGGTGCTCCAGCCGCCGCGCCTGCGCGACCCGGGCTGGCCGGAGCGGCTCGCCGGGTACCGCGCCGACGTCGCGGTGGTCGTGGCCTTCGGGCAGATCCTGCCGAAGGCCGTGCTCGACGTGCCCGCCCGCGGCTCCATCAACGTCCACGCCTCGCTGCTCCCCCGGTACCGCGGCGCGGCGCCGATCGCGTGGGCCATCATCCGCGGCGAGCGGGAGACCGGGATCACCACGTTCCAGATGGATCCGGGGATGGACACCGGCGACATGTTGCTGCGGGAGTCGACCCCGATCGGACCGGAGGAGACCGCGGGCGAGTTGTCGGCGCGGCTGGCGGACATCGGCGCCCGGCTCCTGCTCGACACGCTGGCCCGGATCGACTCGCTGCCCCGGATCCCCCAGGACGCCGCGCTCGCCACGCTCGCGCCGCGTCTGCGCAAGGAGGACGGCTGGCTCCGGCTCGGAGGGCCCGCGCGCGACCTCGTGAACCGAATCCGGGGATGTAATCCGTGGCCCGGGGCCGCGCTGATGACGCCGGCGGGACGATTGCTGATCTGGCGCGCCACCGCCCTGCCGCATCCGGAATCCGCGCCGCCCGGCACGCTGGTGGCGCGCGCCGGGGCCGGCCCGGGTGATCGAGTGGCGATCGCCACCGGCGAGGGCGTTCTCCTGCCGATCGAGGTGCAGCCCGACAATCGCAAGGTCGTGTCGTGGCCGGACTTCCTGCGGGGCTCGCGCCTGGGACCGCCGGCACGCCTTGAAGAGCTCGCCCGATGAGCCCGGTGCTGAAGGCGGGGCCCGTCTCGCAAGCGCGCTACGAGGCGCTCCACATCCTGATGCGCGTGGAGCGCGACCGGGCCTTCGCCGACATCGCGCTCGAGCACGCGCTCGAGCGTGCCCGGCTCGAACCGCGCGACGCCGCGCTCTGCACGGAGATCGTCTACGGCACGCTGCGCTGGCGGCGTCACCTGGACTGGCGGCTCGCGCCCCACCTCAATCGCCCCATCGACCGGCTCGACCCCTGGGTGCGCGCGCTCCTGCGCCTCACCGTCTACCAGCTCGTGTTCCTCGACCGGGTGCCGCGCTGGGCCGCGGTGGACGAGGCGGTGAGCGCGGCGCGGCTCAAGTCCCGCGTGCCGGGCCCCGCCGAGTTCGTCAACGCGGTGCTGCGCTCCTTCACCCGGGAGACGCAGCCTCCCCGGCTCCCCGCGCTGCCCGTCGAGGCCGCGGCGGTCCGCTGGTCGTTTCCCGACTGGATGGCCGCGCGCTGGATCGTCCGCTATGGGCCGGAGGAGGCCGACCGGCTGATGGCGGCGCTCAACGAGCGGCCCCCGACCACGATCCGGGCCAACACGCTCCGCATCTCGCGTGAAGACCTGGCCCGACGGCTGCGCGACGAGGAGCTGGCCGAGACCGATCCGACCGCGCTCGCCCCGGAGGGGCTCACGCTGCGCCGGGGCGCCGTCGGGCGGTGGGCCGCCTTCGCGGCCGGCTGGTGCTCGGTGCAGGACGAGGCCTCGATGCTGATCGCTCGCCTGCTCGATCCGCGCCCCGGGGAGCTGGTCGTCGACGCGTGCGCGGCGCCGGGAACCAAGACGGGCCATCTCGCCCAGCTCATGGACAACCGCGGCCGCATCGTCGCGGTGGATCCCAACGCGGCGCGGCTGCGCCTGCTGTCGCAGGCCACGGCGCGGCTCGGGGTGAGCATCGTCGAGGCGCACGTGGGCGGCGTCGGCTCCGTGGGCGGGCGCTGGAAGGACCGCTGCGACCGCGCCCTCGTCGACGCGCCATGCTCGAACCTGGGGGTACTACGCCGGAACCCCGACGTGAAGTGGAAGCGGACGGAGGCCGACCTGGGCCGCCTGGCCGACAAGCAGCGCGGGATCCTGGAATCGGCGGCCGCGCTCGTGAAGCCGGGCGGGCGGCTCGTCTACGCCACGTGTTCGCTCGAGCCGGAGGAGAACGACGCGGTCGTCGCGGGCTTCCTCGCCGAGCATCGGGAGTGGCGGCCGGATCCGCCGATCGACTTCCCGGTGGCGGCGGACGCCGGCGGAGTGATCCGCTGCCTGCCCCACGTGCACGGCACCGACGGCTTCACCGCGGTCCGGCTGGTCCGCGGCGTCAGCTTGGGGTAAGGTCCGATCATGCGGATCGCGCCGAGCATCCTCTCCGCCGACTTCGCGGCCCTGGGCGAGGCCATCGGGCGCGTGGAGGCCGGGGGGGCCGACCTGCTCCACGTCGACGTCATGGACGGCCACTTCGTCCCGAACCTCACCATCGGCCCGCCGGTGATCGAGTCCATCCGCAAGCGGACCCGGCTGCCCCTGGACGTGCACCTGATGATCGAGGAGCCCGAGCGCTGGACCGACACCTATGTGAAGGCGGGCGCCGACTACGTCACGGTGCACACGGAGGCCTGCACCCACCTGCAGCGAGCCCTGGCCCAGATCCGGGAAGCCGGGGCTCGCGCCGGGGTTGCGCTCAATCCGGCCACCTCCCCCGAGGTGCTCGAGTACGTGCTCGACGACCTGGACCTGGTGCTGGTGATGTCGGTCAATCCGGGCTTCGGGGGCCAGGCCTTCATCCCCACGGCCTACGAGAAGATCCGGAGGACCCGTGCCCTGCTGGCCGGGCGGGACGTGCTGGTCTCCGTGGACGGCGGCGTCAAGACCGCCAACGCGGGTCAGCTGGCCCAGGCCGGGGCGACCGTGCTGGTGGCGGGCTCCTCCATCTTCGGGGCCCCCGATCCGGCTGCCGCGGTGGCCGCTCTGAGGAGTGCGTCGGAAGTAGTGAATCGCGCTTGACTTTTCAGTACCTCGTCAGTATCCTTTAGCGTTTCCAGAAACTCTCCGCCTGGTGGTAACACGATGCTCGACAGCCTGACCAGTCGCCTGACCGGAATCCTCGACCGGCTCCGTGGGTTCGGCCGGCTGACGGAGGAGAACATCCAGGAGGCGCTGCGCGAGGTGCGCGTGGCCCTGCTGGAAGCCGACGTCAACTTCAAGGTCGTCAAGAGCTTCATCGAGCGGGTCCGGGTCAAGGCGGTGGGGCAGGACGTGCTGCAGTCGCTGACTCCGGGCCAGCAGGTGGTCAAGGTGGTCCGCGACGAGCTGGTCGAGCTGCTCGGCGGCTCCGCGCACCGGCTGGCGATGGCGCCGCATCCGCCGACCGTGATCATGCTGGTCGGGCTGCAGGGCTCGGGCAAGACCACCAGCGCGGCGAAGCTCGCCCGCCACTTCCAGAAGCAGGGCCAGCATCCGCTGCTGGCCGCCGCGGACATTTACCGCCCGGCCGCGGTCGAGCAGCTCAAGACGCTCGGCGCGCAGCTGTCGATCCCGGTCGTGGGCGAGGCGACCGAGCGTCCGGTCGACATCTGCACGGCGGCCCGCGACGAGGCGGCCCGACGCGGCCTTTCCCCGCTGATCCTCGACACCGCCGGACGCCTGCACATCGACGAGGAGATGCTGGACGAGCTGCGCGCGATCCGGAAGGCGGTCGGTCCCCACCACGTGCTGCTGGTGGTGGACGCCATGACCGGGCAGGACGCGGTCACGGTCGCCGACAAGTTCAACGCGGCGATCGGCATCGACGCGGTCGTGCTCACCAAGATGGACGGCGACGCGCGGGGCGGCGCCGCGCTCTCGGTGCGCGAGGTCACGGGCCGCCCCATCGCCTTCGTGGGCGTGGGCGAGAAGACCGACGCGCTCGAGCCGTTCCACCCCGACCGCCTCGCCCAGCGCATCCTCGGCATGGGCGACGTGCTCTCGCTGGTGGAGAAGGCCCAGGCCACCGTGGACGCCGAGCAGGCGGAGGCGCTGGCGCGGAAGATCCGCGACGATGCGTTCACGCTCGAGGACTTCGCCGCGCAGCTCAAGCAGCTCCGCTCGATGGGCCCGCTCGGGCAGCTGCTCGACATGGTGCCGTTCTTCAAGGGCGCCCGGGGGCTGCCCAAGGATCTCGGCGGCGAGGAGCAGGAACTGCATCGCTTCGAGGCCATCATCGGCTCGATGACGCCGGGCGAGCGGCGCGATCCGTCGATCATCAACGGCAGCCGCCGCGCCCGCATCTCGCGGGGCAGCGGCACCACGGTGTCCGAGGTGAACCGGCTGCTCAAGCAGTACGCGCAGCTCAGGAAGATGATGAAGGGGCTCAAGCAGATGGAGGGACGCATGGGCAAGATCAAGGGCTCGCTGCCCTTCCTGCCCCGCTGACCCACCCGATCACGGCAGGACAACCAAGGAGAGAGGTGACCCAGTGGCGGTGCACATCAGGCTGAGACGGACGGGGACGACGCGGAAGCCGGCCTACCGCGTCGTGGTGGCCGATTCGCGCGCGGCACGCGACGGGAAGTTCATCGAGGTGCTCGGGCACTACAACCCGCTCACCGATCCACCCACCATCAAGATCGCGGTGGAGCGGGCGCAGGAGTGGATCAAGAAGGGCGCCCAGCCGTCCAACACCGTGAAGACGCTGCTGGCACGGGCGTCGGGCGCGACCGCGAAGGCGTAGGAGCCGCGGTGGAGCACGCGCCACTCGTGGCCATCGGCGAGGTGCTGCGGCCCTACGGGCTCCGGGGCGAGGTGAAGGTCCGCCCGCTCACCGATCGGCCCGACGAGCGCTTCCACCAGCTGCGGCGCTGCACGCTGTGGCAGCCCGACGGAGATCATCGGGAGCCGTGCCGCATCGCGTCCTCGCGCTTCGACGGGGAGACCGCGTTCGTCCGGATGGTGGGGGTCGACTCCCCGGAGGCCGCACGGCGCCTGCAGGGGCGGCTCCTCGCGGTGGAGCGCGACGAGGTCCTGCCGCTCGAGGAGGGGCAGTTCTATCCCTGGCAGCTCGCGGGCGCCCTGGTGGAGACGCGCGACGGTCGTCCGGTGGGCCACTTCGTGCGGGTGGAGAGCGGGGCGCAGGATCTGTGGGTGGTCGACGACGGGACGCGGCAGCTGCTGATCCCCGCGGTTGCGGAGATCGTGCTGGAAGTGAGCGTGGCGGAGCGACGGATCGTCATCGACCCGCCGGAAGGGCTGCTCGAGCTGTGAGAATCGACATCGTGACCCTGTTCCCGGCGATGCTGGTGGCCCCGCTCGCCGAGTCCATACTGGGCCGCGCGCGCGGCCGCGGGCTCGTCGAGATCGCGGTCCACGACCTCCGCGCGCACGCGACAGGACGGCACCGGGTCACGGACGAGCCGCCGTTCGGCGGCGGCGGCGGCATGATCCTCAAGCCCGAGCCACTGGCCGCCGCGATCGAGGCGCTGAAGGCGGCGGGGCCCGGGGCGCGGCCCGCCGGTGCCGAGGCGCGGGTGATCCTCCTCGGCCCGGCCGGCCGGCGCTTCACCCAGGAGGTCGCGCGCGAGCTGGCCGGACGGCCGCATCTGATCCTCCTGTGCGGCCGCTACGAGGGCGTGGACGAGCGCGTCGCCGAACAGCTGGTCGACGAGGAGCTGTCGATCGGCGACTACGTGCTGACCGGTGGCGAGCCGGCGGCGCTGGTGGTGGCCGACGCGGTGACGCGCCTGCTGCCCGGGGTGCTGGGCGACCTGGAAGCGCCCGAGCACGACTCGTTCGCGCGCGGGCTCCTCGAGCATCCGCAGTACACGCGGCCGGAGACGTTCCGCGGCACGCGGGTGCCCGAGGTGCTGCTCTCGGGCGACCACGGCCGCATCGCCCGGTGGCGGCAGCTGATGTCGCTGTGGCGGACGTGGCGGCGGCGGCCCGACCTGCTGGAGACCGCGGACCTCACCCCCGAGGAACAGAAATGGACGGACGGCTTCCGGCAGGGTCGGAGGCCGGCCGATTACCTGGACTAACCCATCGAGCGAGGAGCGTCAGACCATGGAAGCGATCCGGATCGTCGAGGCGGGAGATCTCAAGAAGGACCGGGGCGGATTCCGGCCCGGAGACACCGTCAAGGTGATGGTCAAGGTGGTGGAGGGAGAGAAGGAGCGCCTCCAGGCGTTCGAGGGCGTGGTGATTCGCAAGCGGGGCGGCGGCACGGGCGCCTCGTTCACGGTGCGGCGCATCTCCTACGGGGTCGGGGTGGAGCGCACGTTCCCGCTGCACTCACCGCGGATCGACAAGATCCAGGTGACGAAGCGAGCGGCGGTGCGGCGGTCGAAGCTCTACTACCTGCGCGACCTCGTCGGCAAGGCGGCGCGGCTCAAGGAGAAGCGGGTGGCGGCGGTTCCCACCTCGGGCGAGCACTCGAGCTAAGACACGGGCGTGGGCGGCGGGGCCCCCTACCGCTTCGAGAGCGCCGCGTGGCGCCGGGGGGTGCGGTGTCTCGCCGGAGTGGACGAGGCCGGACGCGGGCCCCTGGCGGGGCCGGTGGTGGCGGCGGCGGTGGTGCTGGAGCCGGACGGACGGATCAAGGGCGTGGACGACTCGAAGCGGCTGCTCCCCGACGAGCGGGCGCGGCTCCACGACGTCATCCGGGCCCGCGCGCTCGGCGTAGGGGTCGGGGTGGTGGATCACGCCACGATCGACCGGATCAACATCCTGGAGGCGACACGGCTGGCGATGGGGCAGGCCCTGGCGGCGCTCACGGTGGAGCCGGAGCTCGTGATCACCGACTTCGTGACCGTGCCGGGGCTCCGATGCCCGCAGCGAAACCTGGTCGAGGGCGACCGGCGCTCGGCGTCGGTGGCGGCGGCGTCGATCATCGCCAAGGTCACCCGGGACCGGATCATGGAGGCGGCCGACCGCGACTACCCGGACTATGGGTTCGGACGCCACAAGGGCTACGCGACCCCGGAGCACCGGGACGCGCTCGAGCGGCACGGCCCCTGCCCGCTCCACCGCCGGAGCTTCGCGGGGATCTGGAACCAGATGGTGCTGTTCTCACGCAGCGAGCTGCAATGGATCGACGACGATTCATGATGAGCGATCTTGTGCTGGTCAAGGAGTAGTGCACGTGCCCACCGATACTCGAAAGGTCACCGGAGAGAGAGGAGAAGAGGAGGCGGCCCGCTTCCTCACCCGGAGCGGCTTCGCGATCCTGGACCGCAACGTTCGCACCCGGGCGGGAGAGATCGACCTCGTGGCGAAGGAGGGCAAGACCCTCGTCTTCGTCGAGGTCAAGACGCGCCGGGACATGGAGGGTGACCCGCCGCAGGCCGCGGTGAACACCCGCAAGCAGCACCGGCTCGGGAAGCTGGCCCACGGCTACCTCAAGCTCAAGCGGCTGCGGCAGGTCTCGTGCCGCTTCGACGTCGTCTCGGTCATCTTCAACGACGAAGGCGCGGTGAAGGCCATCCGCCACATCCCGAACGCCTTCTCGGTCCCGGCCTGGTAGGCCCCGCCTGGTCGGTATGGATCGCGAGGCCACGTTGTGGCCGGAGATCCAGCGCGCCACGCTCGACATCGTCCGGCGCGTTTACGCCCGCGTCGTCTCCGCGAAGGAGCTGGCCGACGAGATCGCGCGCTGGTGACCCCACGGCCCCGCTCCCGCGAGTGTGGTAAGGTCGCGGCCATGGATCGGCTCCGCTTCCACGGGTGCATGCCGGCGAACCTCCTCCCCTTCACGGCGGACCTCGCCATCGACGAGCCGGCCTACCGCAGCCACTTGCGCTGGCTGGTGGACACGCCGGGAGTCACCGGGCTGGTCGCCAACGGGCATGCGGCCGAGGTGGCCTCGCTCGACCGCGCCGAGCGGCGGCTCGCCCTCGACATCGCGCTCGACGAGGTCGCGGGCAAGGTCCCGGTCGTCGCCGGCGTCTACTCCGACGGGACGCTCGAGGCGGTGGACCTGGCGCGTGACGCCCGCGCCGCGGGCGCGGCCGGCCTCCTCGTCTTTCCCCCGACCCTCTTCATGTGGGGCGCCCAGGCCAAGCCCGACATGGCGCTCCGTCACTTCCAGGCTCTGGCCGACGCGGTGGACCTGCCCCTGATCGTCTTCGAGTATCCGCCGGCCTCCGGCATCGGCTATAGCCCCGAGACGCTCGCCGAGCTCTGCAAGATCCCGACGGTCGCGGCCGTCAAGGACTGGTCCAACGAGATCGTCGCCTACGAGAAGAACCTGCGCGCGCTGCGCGGGTCCGGACGGCCCGTGGCCATGCTGTCCGCGTTCACGATGTCGCTGATGGCGACCTTCCTGCTGGGCGCCGACGGCTGCATCTCGGGGATGGGGAGCGTGGTCGCCGATCTGCAGGCGTCGCTGTTCGCGGCGGTGCAGGCCGGGCGGCTCGACGAGGCGCGTCGGCTCAACGAGCGGATGGCGCCCCTGGTCAGCGTCTTCTACGCACCGCCGTTCGTGGACATGCACAACCGGATGAAGGAAGCGCTCGCGCTGCTGGGGCGCATTCCCGCGGCCCACGTGCGCCCGCCGCTGACGGCCGTCTCCGACGACGAGCGGCACCGCATCCGCCTGGCCCTCCGCGCCGCCGATCTCTCGTCGTAGTCCGCCCCACGCGTCGTAGTCCGGCCCCACGCGGGACCGGCGGCTTGCCACCGTTCTGTGCAGGCCTACCGCCGAGGGCGGCCGAGGCTTGCGGAACGGGTCGCCCCCGTGTATATAACCGTGAATCTCTCCGTCCCAGCGAGGTGGCATGGCGGGTCCGGCCGGCCGCAGTCCTGACGAAGAAGCTCTGCTGCAGAAGGCGATGCGAGTCCTCCCGGGCGGTGTCCTGGGCGGATACTACGCGCCGCAGGAGCTCGCCTTCGTGGTCCGCGAGGCGCGGGGCCCGCGGCTCCACGACTTCTCGGGCCGCGAGTACGTCGACTACATTCTGGGCAGCGGCCCGCTCGTGCTGGGCCACGCGCACCCCGCGGTGGTGGCCGCGGTCGAGGGCCAGCTCCGCAAGGGGACGACCTACTTCCAGCTGAGCGAGCCCACCCTGAATCTCGCCGAGGAGATCTGCCGCGCGGTGCCGTGCGCCGAGCAGGTCCGCTTCTGCGGCAGCGGCAGCGAGGCCACCTTCTTCGCGCTCAGGGTCGCCCGTGCCTTCCGCAAGCGCGACAAGATCCTGAAATTCGAGGGCGGCTTCCACGGCGTGCACGACTACTCGCTGATGAGCGTGGGGCCGCGCGAGCCCAAGGCGTTCCCGGCCCCGACCCCGGACTCCGCGGGCATCCCGCACGCCATCCAGGGCGAGGTGCTCGTTGCGCCGTTCAACGACCTGGCCGAGGCGGAGGCGATGATCGCGGCGCATCATCACGACCTCGCCGCGGTGATCCTGGAGCCGCTGCAGCGCCTGGTGGTGCCGAAGGCGGGCTTCCTGGCCGGCGTCCGGGAGATCACCGCGCGCCACGGCGTGCCGCTGATCTTCGACGAGATCGTCACCGGCTTCCGCTTCGCGTACGGGGGCGCCCAGCAGTACTACGGCGTCGTCCCCGACCTCGCCGCCTTCGGCAAGATCGTGGGCGGCGGCTTTCCCCTCGCCGCGGTCGCGGGGCGGCGCGACATCATGCGGCACTTCTCGCCGGAGATGGACGGCACCCGTGACTTCGTCCAGCAGGCGGGAACCCTGAACGGCAACCCGATCGCGGCCGCGGCCGGGCTCGCGACCCTCGGCGAGCTGCGGCGCCCGGGCGCCTACGAGCAGCTGTTCGCGACCGGCACCCGGCTCAAGCAGGGGCTCGAGGCGGCCGCGCGGCGGGCGGGGCTGCCCGCGCAGGTCGCGGGCGAGCCACCGGTCTTCGAGATCTACTTCACCGATCGCCCCATCACCGACTACCGCTCCACGCTCTCCGCGGACCGTGACCTCCACGTCGCGTTCACCCGCGAGCTGCTGCGGCGGGGCGTGGTCAAGGCAGCCCAGAAATTCTACGTCTCGCTCGTGCACGGGGACGCCGAGGTCGAGCGGACCCTCGCCGTCTTCGACGAGGCGCTCACCGCGGTCGCGGGCGCGTCTCGCTGAGCGAGCCGATCACACAGGCACAGGAGGCTTCGATGGCCAAGCACCGTGACGCGCAGGAGTTCTGGTACCAGGGCAAGATCACCCGCCGGCGCTGGCTCGGACTGGGCGCGGCCGCCGCGGGCGCGGTCGGCGCGGCCATGCTGGTGCCGCCGCCGTGGCGGGCCGCGTTCGGACAGGCCAAGCCGTACAAGATCGGTGCGCTCCAGCCCCTCTCGGGCGCGGCGGCGGCCGGCGGCAAGACCGCGCTGGTCGGGACCCAGATGGCGGTCGACCACATCAACAAGGCCGGTGGAATCAACGGGCGGCCGATCGAGCTGATCGTGGCCGACTACGAATCGAAGCCAGACGTGGGGCGGCGCAAGGCCGAGAAGCTGGTGGTCGAGGACAAGATCGACGTCCACCAGGGCGGGTTCCTGTCCAACGTGTGCCTGGCGTGCATGCCGGTGTGGGAAGAGCACCGGATCGTGAACATGATCGGAGTCTGCCTCGACACCACCATCACCACGTCGAAATGCAGCCGCTACACCTTCCGGCCGTTCGACTACGCCCCGGCACAGGCGGTGGCGTTCGCCCCGTACCTGGTCAGCAAGCTCGGCAAGAAGTGGCACATCGCCTACGCGGATTATTCGTGGGGACAGTCGACGAAGGACGCCTACGCCGAGCAGATCCGGAAGGCGGGCGGCGAGGTCGTCGACACCACCGGCATCCCGCTCGGCACCGCCGACATGACCCCGTTCCTGTCCAAGATCACGGGCAACTTCGACGGCTTCTTCGGCATCTTCTTCGGGAAGGACGGCGTGACCATCGGGAACCAGGCCTACGACCTGGGGATGACCAAGAAGTACCGGTGGGCCGGCGACGGCTCGATCGCGGAGTCGACCAACCTCCCCGCCCTCGGCAACAAGATCGAGGGCTTCGTGGGAATCAACCGCTACATCCCGGTGCTGGAGGGCCCGCTCAACACCCCCGCCCACAAGAAGTTCTTCGACGAGGCGGTGGTTCGGCTCAAGCAGATCGATCCGTCCGGGCCGCTGCCCGACCGCTACGTGCAGTCGAACTTCGAGGCGATGAACTTCCTCAAGCTCGCGATCCAGAAGTCGGGGTTCAAGAGCCGCGAGGACACCATGAAGCTGATCGAGGCGCTCGAGGGCATGGAGGTCAAGCAGGGCGACGACTTCCCCCAGGGCGACAAGACGATCCGGAAGGAGGACCACCAGGCCTTCCTCACCGAGTTCATCTTCGACATCAAGGGAGGCAAGCACCGGATCCTCGAGGTGGTGCCGAAGGAGAAGACCATCTTCCCCGCCGCCTGCAAGTTCGCGTAGTGACGGAGGCGCCGTCGGGGCAGGCCGCTCCCCGCCTCGCCGGCGCGGGGGGCGGCGCCGGCTCGCCAATCCTTCGCACCGAAGGCCTGACGATCCGCTTCGGCGGCCTGACGGCGCTCAACGACGTCAACGTCTCGGTGAACCGCGGCGAGATCCGCGCGGTCATCGGTCCCAATGGAGCGGGCAAGAGCACGTTCTTCAACTGCCTGACCGGCGTGCTCCACCCCTCGGCGGGCCGGATCCTCTTCAACGGAGACGACATCACCGGGCTCTCCCCCGACCGGATTTCCCGGAAGGCGATCGCCCGGTCCTACCAGATCACCAACATCCTGCCCAACGCGACCACGCTCGAGAACATCCGGATCGCCGCCCAGTCGCGACGCCACGGCTGGAGCCTGCTGACCCACTACCGGTCCTTCCGCGACGTCATCGAGAAGGCGGAAGCCGTGCTGGAGGCGGTCGGGCTGCGCGCGAAGGCCGCCGAGCTGGCCGCCAATCTCTCTCACGGCGAGCAGCGGAACCTCGAGATCGGCATCGCGCTGGCCACCGAGCCGCAGTTGCTCTGCCTCGACGAGCCGACCGCGGGCATGAGCGCGACCGAGACCCACGAGACCATGGAGCTGGTGCGCCGCATCTCGCGGAACCTCACGATCATGATCGTCGAGCACGACATGCAGGTCGTGATGGAGCTCGCCCACCGCATCACGGTGCTGCACTACGGCGAGGTCCTCGCCGAGGGCACGCCGACCGAGATCCAGCAGAACTCGCGGGTGCTCGAGGTCTATCTCAAGACGTGACCGCCGCCGCGCACGCCTCCTCGGTGACTCCCCTCGTGCGGATCGAGGGGATCCACACCTACTACGGCAAGAGCCACATCCTGCACGGCGTCTCGCTCGAGGTCGGACCGGGCGAGGTGGTCGGGCTCCTCGGCCGCAACGGCGTCGGCAAGAGCACCACGCTCAAGACCGTGATGGGGCTCGTGCATCCGAGCCAGGGGACGATCGTCTTCGAGGGCCGGACCATCACCGCGACGCCCCCGCACCGGCTCGCGCGCATCGGCATCGGCTACGTCCCCGAGGATCGGCGGATCTTCCGGCTGCTCACCGTCATGGAGAACTTGAGAACGGGCCTCGACCGCGGGGGCGTCACCGAGCGCCGCAAGCAGGAGTTGCTCGAGAAGGTCTACGAGTTCTTCCCGGTGCTGGCCGAGCGCCGGAGCCAGGCCGGCGGCACCCTCTCGGGAGGCGAGCAGCAGATGCTCGCGATCGCGCGAGCCATGATGCTCGAGCCGAAGATCATCCTGCTCGACGAGCCGACCGAGGGACTGATGCCGCGCATGGTCTCGCAGATCCGGCAGATCATCGACGTGCTCCACCAGGAGGGCGTCGCCATCCTGCTGGTCGAGCAGAACGTCCCGCTCACGCTCGAGGCCTGCCAGCGCATCTACCTGATGGAGAAGGGCATGGTTCGTCACCACGCGCCCGCCGCCGAGCTTCGGGCCGACCACGCCCCCATCCACCAGTACATGGGGGTCTAGAGCGTGCTCGGGCTCGAGCAGATCTTGATCCAGACGATCAACGGGATCGTCACCGGCATGATCCTCGCGCTGGTCGCCTCGGGGCTGACCCTGATCTTCGGGATCATGGACGTGGTCAACTTCGCCCACGGCGAGCTGTTCATGCTGGGCGCCTACGTGGGCGTGACCACCATCGCGGCCACCGGGAGCTTCTGGCTCGCCCTCGTGGTGGCGACCGTGACCATCGCGCTGCTGGGCGCCGTCATCCAGATCACGACGCTGCGGCCCCTGCTCGGGCGGGATCCGCTGACCACGATCCTGGCCACGTTCGGGCTCTCGCTGGTGCTGCAGAACTACGCGCTGTGGCAGTTCGGCCCGGTGGCGCGGAAGATCCCCGAGCCGCTCAGTGGCCACTTCAAGCTCTTCTACCTGGATTACCCGTGGTACCGCCTGGTCATCGCGCTGCTCTCGGCCGCGATCATCGGCGCCCTGTGGCTCTTCCTCAAGTACGGCAAGTACGGGATCTGGATCCGGGCGACCACCCAGGACCGCGTCATGGCCGCGGCCATGGGCATCCCGGTGCCGTGGGTCCACACCGCCGTCTTCGCCATCGGGGCCGGGATGGCGGCGGCCAGCGGCGTGCTCTTCGGTCCGCTCGTGGGGGTCAACCACGCGATGGGGCTCGACTGGGTGCTCAAGGCCTTCATCGTCGTGGTGGTGGGCGGCATGGGCAACCTCGGCGGCTCGATCGCCGCCGCGATCTTCGTCAGCCTGCTCGAAGCCTACGCCTCGCTCTGGGTGAGCCCGGCCCAGGCGGTCATCGTGTCCTTCGTCGTGCTGATCCTGACCCTGCTCTTCCGGCCCACCGGGCTCTTCGTGCCCACCCCGAAATGACCGGCGCGCGCGTCTCCGTCGGCTTCTGGACCGGGTTCGGCGTCGTGCTGGCGCTCCTGGTCGTGGCTCCGTTCGTGCTCCCCGAGTTCTGGAGCCGCTTCGTGACCGAGATCCTGATCTGGGGCCTGGTCGCCATGTCCTCCGACATCCTGATCGGCTACACCGGGATGGTCTCGTTCGGCCACTCGGCGTTCTTCGGGCTCGGCATGTACGGGGCAGCGGCCGCGCTGCTCTCGGTGAAGCCGGCGAACCTCTGGCTCGCCCTCGCCTACGGGCTGGTGGCCGCCGCGGTGGTCGCGGCGTTCGTGGCGTTCTTCTCCACCCGACTGCGCGACATCTACTTCTCGATCACCACGCTGGTCTTCTCGCAGATCTTCTACGTGATCATCTTCACCTGGACCGCGGTGACCGGGGGCGAGAACGGACTCACGTTCTCCCGGCCGGCCCTGACCGTGCCCGGCCTCTTCTCGATGCCGTTCACGCCGAACACACTCCACTGGTTCGTGCTCGCCGTGGTGGCGATCTCGTACCTGGTGCTCCGGCGTATCACGCACTCCCCGTTCGGCATGGTGCTCCAGTCGATCCGGGAGAACGAGCCCCGGGCGCGGGCCATCGGCTACGCGGTGGAGCGCTACAAGATCGTGGCCGTGATGCTCTCGGGGTTGTTCGCGGGCCTGGCCGGCGTGCTCTACGCGCTGCAGAACCGCTTCGCGGCGCCGGACTTCGTCTTCTTCGTGGTCTCGGGCGAGGTCGTGATCTTCAACGTGATGGGCGGCGTGGGCACGCTGGTGGGCCCGGTGGTGGGCGCCGCCTTCTTCCTGCTGCTCCGCGAGGGCTTCTCACGGTTCTTCACCGAGTACTACTTGATCTGGGTGGGCCTGATCTTCATCGCGATGGTGATCTTCATGCCCCAGGGCCTGCTCGGCTTCATGCGCCGACGGCTGAACCAGTAGCGCCACCGATCAGACGCCGGTGCTGCCGAAGCCGCCCGCGCCGCGGTCGCTTGCCCCCAGCTCCCGCACCTCGACCAGGAGCGCCCGCGCCACCGGCTGGATGACGAGCTGAGCGATCCGCTCGCCGCGGCCGATCGTGACCGGGTCCGCGCCGTGATTGATCAGGAGCACACCGACCTCCCCGCGATAGCCGGAGTCGATGAGGCCGGGCGCATTGAGCACGGTCACGCCCGCGCGGAGCGCCAGCCCCGATCGCGGCAGGACGAAGCCGGCGTAGCCCTCGGGAATGGCCACCCGCAGGCCCGTGGGAACGAGGCAGCGCTGCGACGGCCCGAGTCGCACCGTCTGGGCGGCGAGCAGATCGAGCCCGGCGTCGCCCGATCGCGCGTACGCGGGCAAGGCGAGGCCCGGATCGGCCCGGGTCACCTCGACGCGCACGACCGCCTCCGACCGTTCCAGCACCGTAGTGCTCTCCTTCCGCTCACGCGAGCTCGCCGGACCGCGAAGTCGTTGCGCGCTGATCGTGCGCGCTCGCGCAGAGTAGCAGAAACGGGAGCCGGCCTGACAATTTGAGGGACAAGGACGACCGCAAGATCGTCCGGAACTAGCCGATAAAATAGCGTTTTTTGATGGCCCTCGTCTTGCTATCTCGAGGGTCATGTCGGGACGTCTGGGGCTCTCGGGTCTGCTGAGGCTGGCGACGCTGCTCACGCTGGCCGCATTGTTCCTGGCCTCCGGGCTGATCGCGGGCTGCGCCTCCTCTCGACCGACCGACGTGGCTCACCACGCGGCCGAGGAGAAGGAAGGCTGGAGTCGCTGCGATCACGCGCACACCCCGGCCCTCTCCGTCATCTGCTTCCAGCGCTAGGAGACCGCGCATGCCGACGACCTCCGTCGCCCGTCTGACCCGCGCCCTCGCGGTGGCCGGGCTCACCCTGACCGCCTGGCCGGTCGCGCCGGCCGCGGGGCAGGCCGGGCCGGACCTCAACGGTGAGATCGCGCGGCTCCGCTCGCGGCTCGCCACGAACAGCGCCCGGGAGCAGCAGTGCCTGGCCGGCGCCACGCAACCCGTGTGGACCGCGGCGCTCTCGACCGACATCAAGGCGCTGCAGGCGCGCGCCAACGAGGCGGCCGCGAGCGGCGCCACCGCCGAGGCGCAGCGCTGGAAGGAGCTGGCGCGTAAGGCCGAGGTCCTGGAGGCTCGCGTCGCGGTCAACGCCCGTTCGGGCGCGGAGCTCTACCAGAGCCAGCAGATCGGGCTCGACTGCCTGGACCGCTATACGGAGGAGCGGCTGGCGCTCCGGGCCTCGCTCGAGCTGGCGGTGAGCGATCCGGAGGCCTACGGTCAGTCGCTGCGCGATCTCCGCGAGCGGGGGACAACGAGCCTGAGGTCCGATCTGGAGCGTCTCTACGAGCGGAGCCGGGCCGTGTCGGCGCGGTGGAAGCAGACCCGGGCCGCAGACGGCGGCGACGGGACCGGCGCGGACGGCGAGAGCTTGCGGGCCGACCTCGTCGCGCTCAGGCGCCGCCACACCGCCGCGCTGGAGGGCGAGCGGGAGCGCGCAATGGCCGACCCGGTGCTGCGATCCGCCGAGGCGCTGGTCGCCGCCTCCATCGAATGGGGACGCGCGCGGGACGCGGCGGGCCGGCTGAGCGCCGCGCGGGATGATGCGGAGAGCCGGCGGCTCGCGGCGGAGCGGGACGAGGCCGGGCGCCTCGGCCGTGGCTACTGGGCGACCGCGGATCGACTGCTCGACCGGCGCGGGTCGACCGTGGAAGCTGCTAGGCGGAAGGAAACAGCGTTCCCAGGAGCTGGCGGAACTCCTTGAGCTTGAACGGCTTCGTCACGACCGGCGCCTTGGTCTCGACCAGGAACCGGCCGTAGCCCGGAGCCTCGTCCTCGCCGGTGATGAAGACGAACCGCGGCGTCGAGTCGGGCCGGCGCTTGCGGACCTCCTCGTAGAGCTTCGGTCCGTCCACCTGGGGCATCTGCAGATCGCTCACGACCAGGTCGTAGGGCTGCCGATCGATCAGGCGCAGGGCCACGACGCCGTCCTCCGCCGGATCCACGGTGTGGCCGTCCGCGGACAGGGTCTCCACCAGCAGCTCCCGCATGTGCTCCTGATCGTCGACCACGAGGACGCGGAGCGTTCGCATGTTTCGAGTCTAGCAGATGGTGCGCGGGAGCCGTATCTGGTTCCGGGGAGGACGGGCCACCCCTCCGCGCGGGGATGAGCCCGGCGGGTGCCCGACTCGACATCACGGCTCACGGATCGGCGAACGGTGGCACCATCAGCGGCATGATCGGAATCCCGAGGAAGCTGCTCCGGCTTGCCGTCTGGATCGGAAGCCTGGCTATCCTGGCCCCCGCCGTGGCCGCGCCGCCGCCGGATCTCACCGCGTGGCGCACCTACCGCGACCGGGCGATCGGCCTCGAGCTACGCTACCCGCCGGACGCGGGCGTGAAGGAGCTGATGACGCCGGACGGCGAGCCGACCGGTGTCCGGCTGCAGACCGGCGACTGGTCCGTCAGCCTCCGGGTGCACGAGCTGGGCCACGAAAGCGAGGCGGTGTCGCCGGCCGACACCGCGAGAATCCTGCAAGCGGCCACCCGGCTCGTCCAGGGCCAGTGTACGACCGACTCACCGGACAGCTCCGTCTCCTGCCCGGCGGTGCTCACCAGGTTGCCGTTCACCACACGGATGGGCTGGGCCGCGCTTGAGCTGTACCTGGCCGAGGAGACGATCTTGCGTGGCAAAGCAGGTCAGCCAGACACCACGGAGACGCGGACCAAGGGGCCAATCTACGTCGTCGACGTCTCGACGAGCCTGGTTGCCCGCGTCCTGGTGGCCGCGCCCGACGATCGCATGACGAGCCGCGAGCACTGGGATATCCTGCGCGCGATCGCCGACACCGTGCACCTCGTGGACCTTCCCTAGTTGACCTTCCCTAGAAGTGCGCGGCGAGGCCCCCCAGGAACGTCCGCGGGTTCCCCGGGACGAAGTGAATATCCGGGACGCCGGCCGCCGGTTCGTTTCCGAGGCGTGAGGTGAAGAAGAACTGCGCCTCCCGCCACTGGGTGTTCGTCAGGTTCTCCACGCTGAGGAACGCCTCGATGCTCTTGTAGCGGTATCGGGCGGTCCAGTTGAAGAGCGTGTACCCGCGTCCAGTCTGGGTGCGGTCCGGGTCGAGCGGGCGATTGCCCACGTAGATCATCCCGAGATCCGACGACAGGCCCCAGGGCAGCCGCGCCGTCAGATCCCAGCGCGCGGTCCAGATCGGCGCGAGAGGGATCGCACGACCGGGGACCGGGTCCGGCGTTCCCGCCAATGTGGGGTGCATGAACTCGGCCTTCGTCGTGTACGTGAAGGCGCCGTCGAAGGTCAGCCAGTCCAGGAGTCGGACCTTCGTGGCGAACTCGAGGCCCTCGCGATGGGTCGCCCCGGCCGGCTCGGTCGTGCCCTGGTCACCGTCGAACACGAGCTCGCTGGCCAGGTTCAGGAACCAGTAGGTGGCCGAGATCTCGGTCCGGGGCAGGAACCGGGTCTTGAACCCGAATTCCCAGCCCGTCGCAGTCGGGAGCGCGGTGAGCTTGGGGTCCGACAGGACGGCCCGCGCGTCGTTGCTGTGGAAGCCGGTGCCGAAATTGGCGAAGAACTCGGTGTCGTACCAGGGCCCGAGCACGGCGTTGAGCTTCTCACCCAGGTGGGCCCTGGTCACGGACCCGTTCACGGTGCCTTCCGCGTTGTTGACGTACTGGGTCCCGCGATAGTTGAACACGTCGCCGCGCAGCCCACCGACGAGGCGCAGCTTCTCGAACGGGACCGCGTCGACGGTGACGTACGGCGAGAAGGATTGCTCGACGATCCCGACGTCCTGGATGATCCCGGTCTGGTGCCGCTCGGTGGCGCTGGCGAGGATCACGCGCGGGGCGTCGATGCGGTACTGGAAGCCGACCGCCGGGGTGACCGGCACGCCCCCCAACTTCGCCTTGACCGCGTACTGGGTGTCGAACCCGCCCAGCCAGCGGCGATCGCGCTGGTTGATCTCGTCGCCGAGCGTGGGATCGTTCAGGAAGAACGTGAAGTCGTTGAAGAGGCTGAGCTCGTAGTAGCTTAGGTAGGCGTGCGCGGTGAGCGTCTCGTTCTCGGTCGGAGTCCAGATGAAGTTGACGTTGAGGTTGTCGCGCTGCGTGTAGGGCGCGCCTTCCGACGGATCGATGCTGCCGAACCGGTCGATCAGCCCGGAACGGACCGCGCGCTCGGGGATCTGCCCCGACCCGCTCCAGCTCGCCTCGTAGAACGATCCCGACACCGACAGCTTCATGTCGGGCGCGAGCTGGGTGGTCGCTTTGGCGAAGATGTTCACGCGGTTGTAGCCGCTGGAGTGCTCGAAGGGCCCGTCGCTGTGGTAGCCCTCCACCGCGATGAGGGTCTTGACTTGGTCGCGGGTCGGCGAGAGCAGCGCCAGGTATCGCTGGGTGTTCCAGCTACCTCCCGCGATCTGCAGCGTGTTCTCGGGCACCACGTCCTTCGTCCGGAAGCTCACCGCGCCGGCCGTCGCGAAATCGCCGTACTCCGCGAAGTAGGGCCCCTTGAAGACGTCGACTCCGTCCAGGGTCTCGGGAATCAGGAAGTGCAGATCCGAGTAGCCCTGGCCGTGGGCGTGACTCCGCAGATTGATCGGCATGCCGTCGAGGAAGAACGCGAGATCCGTCCCGTGATCGGCGTCGAACCCACGGATCAGGTACTGATCGGCCTTCCCGCCGCCCTGGTGCTGCCCGATGACGAGGCCCGGGATCAGGCGCAGGATGTCGGCGGGGCGTCCCTGCGGCCGGAGCTCGAAGTCCTTGCCCGGAATGAGCTGCTCCGAGGAGGCCGCCACCGGGGGCGGCGCGGTGACCAGCACCGACGGGAGCAGCACCTCGCCCGATTGAGCGACGGGCGACGACTGCTCCGGCTGAGGCGGGGGCGGTTGCTGCGGCTGGGCCGGCGACGCGGACGCGAGCGCGCCGACGAACATCAACGCGAAGCCCACGCCGCGTAGGACGACCATCTCCGCCCTCCCGTGCCGACGATTGAATGCCACGCCCCGCCGAAGATCTCGCCGACCGAGGGCCGGTATGACCAAAGAGATGTTCGTAATAACACATGTCGTGCGCGATGGAAAGGGCTGCGCTGGCCCGACTCCGGGCGCTGCTCGCGAGCCGCTCCGGCTAACCCGCTCCCCTTCCGGGCGAATCCGGCGAGATCCACGACGGCGTATCAGTTCCGGCGCATTGACGGGCTAGCCAGACGTTTCCAGACTGGCGTGCATGCTCGCGCGCGTACGGTCCGCCACGCTGACCGGCATCGAGGTCGCCACCGTGTTCGTGGAAGTGGACGTAACCCCAGGCCTTCCATCGTTCACGCAGGCTGGCGCAATATCTGGGTCGCTGGTCGTCCTGGCAGAATGCCGTAGATTGTGAGGGTTCGGTCGGGCCCTACGCGGATCTCGTCGATGAGCGTCGCGAGGAGGCGCTGTCGGCCCCGCTCGTCAAGGCGAGAGAGCCCCCGCCGGGCCTGGGCACACCAGCGCGCGATGGCGTCCCGGCGGCTTTCCTGGGCGGCGTGGGCGGTCGCCTGCGCCTCGGCCCGCTGGAGCTCGGTGGTGAGGCCCGCCCGTTCCCGGCTGAGCGCCT
>Ga0187766_10000275_pt1 | contig 28279 bp, 27 predicted proteins | sample 0216_QUI02_MP05__4_FD_132971 | JGI IMG/M metagenome (GOLD analysis project Ga0187766, IMG submission 132971) | Tropical peat soil microbial communities from peatlands in Department of Meta, Colombia - 0216_QUI02_MP05_20_MG | ecosystem: Environmental > Terrestrial > Soil > Wetlands > Peat ... | reverse complement strand
TCGCGCCTATCACCTCCAGGCCCGCGCCGGGTCGGGTCACCGTGCAGCTGACTCGCGATCCGTTCGTCCTGTCGCTGACCAGCGATCGGCATGGGATCCGGGTCGCCGATCCAGTGCAGCTTTATCTCGACTGTCGAGCGGCGGGCGAACGCGCCCTTGAGGCCGCCGATGCGATCCGAGCCGAGATGCACTGGTGAGGGTGCGCACAGATCCTGATTCGGCGCGTCTGCCGCAGACGAGCCGACTGCTTGGGGATTGTGAACCGAGGTGCGCACCGCCAGCGGTGGTGCATCTCGGGTGCGTCCCGTGGCCGCGCCGGCGGCTCAAGCGGCTGATCCAGCTCGCGCTCGGGCTCACCCACAGCATCTTTGCGTAGGACGGCGGGATTCTTCGTCGCCGGGGCAATACCTCATCAAGGCTGTATCTGAACGACAGTCGACCCCACTTCGCCCGCGCTTGCAATGACCGCCGAGACCTCGATCTGCGTAATGGCACAGTCCGGCATCCTCGATCCTCACGAGGTCGCCCAGCTGCTGGCCGGTGCTGTTGCCAGCGTGCGGAGTTCACCTGACGGCCAGAGCGCGACACTCATTACACCGACGGCTTGGTACGCCTGCTCGAGCGGGACCGCCTGGCCGTCGGCGGCGCCGGCGGCACGCCAGGGCGCGGCGCCGCAACCGACGCGAACGCGCCGAGACCGAACGTGGACAGACTGCTGACAGCCGACGAGCTCGCCGAGCGTCTCGGGATGAAGACCGAGTGGGTCTGGGCGCAGGCCCGCGCGGGCACCATCCCCCACGTCCGCCTCGGCCGCTATCGGCGCTTCCGCGAATCAGCCGTCGAGGAGTGGCTGCGCGAGCTCGAGACGGGCGGCGTGCAACGCGCGTCGGGCGGACAATCGCGGCCCATCCCTCTGCGCCGCCGCGCGTAGTCCAAGCCTTCACGCACCGTCTCGCCAGGACGACCGTCCGGCGGCCGCAGAGCGAAGCGAGCGGTGAAGCCGACAGCACGTCTGGCGTGAACGTAAGTGCCCTAATAGCCCCCTCGAGCTGTTTTGCCCTCTTCGGCCCGATCGAGAAGTGACCCGATTAGCAGGACTTTTCTAGGGGTGAGCGATGGGACTCGAACCCACGACCGCCTGGACCACAACCAGGAGCTCTACCAGCTGAGCTACGCCCACCGTGGAGACGTTGAATCTACCAGCGCGGCCAAGAATGCCCTAACCCGAGGTGCCACACGAATGACCGCGCGGAGAGCGGCGGTGGATCGCGAGCGAGCGGCTCGGGCGGCAGGTCAGACCGACGGCCTGCTCTTGCGGTGAAGTTGCATCGGCCGGGCGCGCAGGCTGGCTGCCCACGCCGAGACCGCGAGCGCGCCGCCGATCACGAACACGACCCACGCGGCTGCGTCGGTGGAGCCGGCGGGGGGCCGAACCGTCGCGCCGGACACCGTCAGCGTGTGCCCAGACGCGGCCGCGAGGCGGCGGATGGCGGTCATCGCCGTGGTCACCAGTCCACCCGCGCCGGGAGAGATTGCGACGGCGGCAAGGACGGGTCGCTTCGCCGCAGGCGTGTGGCCGGTGTTGTACAGGCCGAAGCCATCGGGCATTATCACCAGCAGCGGTCCACGGTAGACGAGCGAAAGCTCCTGGCCGAGGAACTCCGCGTAGTTCTGCGGTTGGCGCCACAGGCCCGTGATCGAGCCGAGATCGGTGGGCGACGCGATCAGCGCCACGCGGATTTCATAGCCGCTTCGCTGTGCTGACTGGATGAGCGCGCCAAGCTCGGCCTGCTGGCTGGCGGGAACGCTTGCGTCCTGCGGTAGGAACAGGGTCTGGAACGCGAGCACGTCGCTGGCGGGGTCCCCGTCTGCGCGCGCCTGCGGCGGTGAGAACACCAGCGCCACTGCGATGATGGCAACGCAAACGGCCAACCGGCGCGGAACATGGGTGCGCCGGTAACAGTTCGAGGTGTGCGTAGAGTCCGGCACCTGTGATGAGCCCGGAGAGGACCGCGTGTCGATCCAGTGCCGCGATGGCGGCCGCCACGAAGTCTATGGATCCCGCGCTCCGGCACGCGACGGCCATCGGTCCCGCCCTCCGGCACGCGACGGCCATCGGTCCCGGCCTCCGGCACGCGACGGCCATCGACCCCGCTCTCCGGCACGCGACGGCCATCAACCCCGCCCTCCGGCACGCCAAGGCTAAGGATCGCTTCATCCGCCGCGGGACGGCGCTCGCGCTCCTCGGCGCGTTGCTCGCGGTGGGCGGCTTCCCCGGCGTGGCCCAGGCCCACGGCCCCATCGCCCCGATCGCCACGAGCTATTTGGCTCGGATAAGCCACGTCCCGGCCGGGCTCGACGCAAAGATCGTCGACGGCGATCTCCGGATGTGGCTGCGCGCCTCCCCGAGCGTGACCGCGGTGGTCTTGGACTACCGAGGTGCGCCGTACCTGCGCTTCTCGCGTTTCGGGGTCGATGTCAATCACAACTCGTCGATGTACTACCTGAACCAGACGCCCGTGCAGCTGGTCCCGTCAAACCTGACCGCGACCACCCCACCGAACTGGCGGCAGGTCAGCGCCGGCCATGCCTACGGCTGGCACGACGGCAGGCTTGGCGCGCTGGCCACGGTGGCTCTGGCGCCGGGCGTCTCCTATGCGGGCAGATGGAACGTGCCCGTAGTGATCGACGGGCGTCTGAGCGCGATCTCAGGCGGTCTGTGGCACGCCGAGGACCCGTCGATCGTCTGGTTCTGGCCGATCGTGGTGCTGCTCGCATGCGTCCTCGCGGCGCGGCGAGTCCGACGTCCAGCGCTCGATCGGGCGGTCGCCCGTGTGCTCGCCGTCGTGGCGCTGATCGCCCTGGCCGTCGCCGCCGTCGGCCGCGAGCTTCACGGGCGACCGACGGTCTCGGTCGGCCAGATGCTGCTGCTCGCGGCGATTCTCGCGTTCGTCGCGTGGGGACTCGTGCGGGTGCTGCTCCAGCGGCCTGGGTACTTCAGCTATTTCCTGATCTCGTTTGCCGCGCTGTGGGCCGGCGGCGAGCTCGTCCCCACGCTCCTGAACGGGTTCGTGCTGATCGCCGTGCCCGCGTTCGTGGCGCGAGTCGCCGCCGTGCTGTGCCTCGGCTGCGGCGCCGGGCTGCTGCTGCTGGTGTTTCGCCTCGCCGGGCAGCCCGAAGCGACCTCGACCATCCCGCGCGCTTCGGGCCTGGACCGCGAGGATGACAGCGCCTGGGAGTACCACGGGTAACCGGTTCGCGACCGCGCTGCTGATCACCGCCCTGCTGGCGGCGGGCTGCGCCTCGGGTGATCGCCGGCCGCACTCGGCGAGCGCGATTCCGCGCAGCCTGCTGCTGGAAGCTCGTCCGATCGGCCGAGGCGCGCAATTCCATCCCCCGGCGCGCGGCCCGGTGATCGGCCCCTGCCGCCCGGAGCTGGGACCGCGCAACGGCGTACACGTCGAGCTGTTCGCGGCCGATCGGGTCGTGCTGGTGGCCGCTGGGATCGGCGTCCGGCCACCTTGGAGGCTCTCCTCGGGACGGATATCCGCGGCCCGCTGCTATGGCGACCTGGTGACGCTCGAGCCAACCGGGGTCGTGTTGGTGCGCCCGGGCGTCGAGCTCTCGCTGTCAGAGCTGTTCCGTGCCTGGGGACAGCCGCTATCGCGATCGAGGCTGGCATCGTTCTCGGCGCCCGGCGGCACGCAAGTGACGGTGTTCGTCGACGGACGCCGCTGGGGGGGCTCGCCCGGACGGGTGCCGCTCTCCAAGCACTCGGAGATCGTGCTCGAGGTTGGCCCGCACGTCCCCCCACACGCCTCGTACACGTTCCCTCCGGGCACGTGACGACGCACCCGGGGCCCTCCCCCCGATCTGCCCGCCCCCGCATCCGGCCCGCCCCGATCCGACCGCCGCGCTCCGGTCATCGCGGCGCCCTGACACGCGGGTTCTCGAGCGGCGTGAGCGAGAGCTCCAATTGCTGGCGAAGGTGCTCGTGCTGCGGCGGTAGGCGAAGCTCCTCGCCCAGGTGCTGGGGATCCTCGTCCACCGCGAACCCGGGACTCGGCGTGGCCAGCTCGAACAGCACGCCGCGTGGCTCGCGGAAGTAGATACTCAGGAAGTACTCGCGGTCGATGATCGGCGTCGGACGCATCCCGACGTTGATCAGATGCTCGCGCCAGCCCGCGTGCTCGTCGTCGCGATCGAGCCATGCGATGTGGTGCACGGTGCCCGCACCCTGCAGTCCAACCTCCGGAGGAGGGTCGTCGTATCGGTACGTCGCCCGCCGTCGTCCCTCGAGGACGTACTCACCCGGTGCGCTGGTCCTGAACCCCAACACTTCCGTCAGGAGCCGGTGCTCCCGCTCGCGATCTCGGCCGTAGACCCGCACGCCGTCGAAGCCGAGCAGCGCGTACTCCGCCGGAATCTCGTCCGCGATCGCGCGCAACGGCTCGTCGTCGGCCTCGACCACCGCCAGCTCGAGCGCGAGCCCGTCAGGATCGTCGAACCGGAGCGCCTGCGCGTCCGAATCGCGCGCGAATTCGACGCCCTCGCGTCCGAGCCGCTCCGCCCAGAACTCGAGCGAGCTGTTCGACGCCACCCGCCACCGCAACCGATGGATCATCCCTGCGCCCGCGCGCCCGGGGGCGGCATTTGGAAACTCGAAGAACGTCAGGATCGATCCCGGGGTCCCCCGCTCATCGCCGTAATAGAGGTGATAGACGTCCGGCGCGTCGAAGTTGACCGTCTTCTTGACGAACCGCAGCCCGAGCGCGCGGGCGTAGAAATCGACGTTACGCGGCGCGTCCGCTGTGATGCACGTGATGTGGTGAATGCCGTCAAGCTGCACCGGGCTGGCCTCCTTCGTGCCGTTGCTGTGACTTGACCTTGACGGAGCTGTCAAGTCTCGGCCCGGCTAGCTCGTCTGAGGCGACGTTGCAAACGACTGCGATCACAGCCGCGCCCCGCTCCAAGCTGGTTGCAGCTCGCGCGGGTCACGTCAAACGCATGCCCGCGACAGCGGCGGTCACGGTCACGATCCAGGTGGATCGAGACCTGCGCGCGCGCCGACGCCGATTTCCTGGAAGCTCTCCTGCTCGCGTTCGGAGCGCGCGGGGACGGTTTGCTCGGCCTCGCCGATCACGAACTCCGCAGCGCGTTCGCCCATCATCACGGCCGTCGCGTTGGGGCCCCTGCGGATCAGGTGCGGCATCGCCGACGTGTCCACGACCCGTAGGGCGCTGACGCCGCGCACCCGGAACAGCTGGTCAACCACGGCTCGTTCATCTGACGCCGGGCCCATCCGGCAGGTTGAGCTCATGTGGATCGCCGTCGCGAGGTTGCTGCGCATCCAGCGGTCCAATGCTCGATTGGTGGCCAGATCAGCGTCGGTCGGAGAGGTCCGGCTGGTGATCAGGCGGCGCAGGGGCACGGACTCGAGCAGCTCGATCGAGAGCCGGACGCCTTGGCGCATGCGTCCCACATCCACCGGATCCGCGAGATAGTTGTAATGGAGCGCGGGAGGAACGTGGGGATCGGCGGAGATGAGGCGAAGCTCGCCGCGGCTGCCCTCCTGCTGAAGCCCGCACAGCAGCGGCATGTCGGCGTGCGTGTGCGCCTGTTCAAGCAGGCGTCGCATCGACACCCCGCGCATCGCGGCGAGCGTTTGGATCGGCCGCTGCAGGATCTCGGCAATCCCACGCGCGGCGGACAGGCCGGACCCGAGCGTCATGTGTCCGATTGAGAGCACGCCGCAGATGAGCTCCATGTCTCCGACGATGTCCGACCCGTCGGCGGTGTAATTGAGCGCTGCCTGGTGGAACGCCATGTGCGGGTGAATCGGCATCATCATCCGCTTCGGGCGGTAGGTGATCCACAGCTCGGGATGGTCGGCGAGGTCCTTGCCCACGCCGGGCGCATCGTGCACGACGTGAATGCCCAGCGCGCGGAGCTCGTCTCCCGGACCCACGCCGGAGAGCATCAGCAGCTGCGGCGACTTGACGGCCCCGGCGCAGAGGATGATCTCGGCCGCGAAGATCACTTCCCGTTGCCCGGCGATCTCGGCTTCCACCCCGATCGCACGAGTGCCTTCGAACAGGACCCGCCGCACGAACGCGTCGCCGCGCACGGTCAGATTTGGCCTGCCCCGACTCGGGATCAGGTACGCAACCGCGGTGCTCACGCGCACGCCGTCGACGGCGTTCAGCGGCACCAAGCCGACGCCGGGCGGGCCGGGACGGTTCTTGTCGGGGTCCTCCACGAATCCCAGCTGCAGACAGGCCTCGATGAACGCCGCCGTCAGCGGGCTCATCAGGTCGCCCCCCTGCCGCTGGATCGGGAGCGGACCACTGGTGCCGTGGAACGGCCCGCCGAAGTCGCGGTCGTGCTCGAGCTTGCGGTAGTAGGGGAGGACCTGATCGAACGACCACGCGTCGTTGCCCGCTTGCACCCAGCGCTCGAAGTCCTCGGGCACGGCCCGCATGAAGTAGGCACCGTTGATCGAGCTCGAGCCGCCGACGATCTTCCCGCGCGGAACGGAGTAGCTCAGCTCGGGCGTGAGCGCGCCTGTGAACGCCCAGTTGTTGGGATGCCCGGGAACGGTGGCCGCCATCGAACCGACCTGACGGATCTCCGTTGGAATGCTGGCGAGCGCGTCGAAGCTGGGGCCCGCCTCGAGCACCAACACCGACCGCTGGGGATCCTCGCTCAGCCTGGCCGCCAGCACGCTGCCCGCCGAGCCCGCCCCGACGATGATCACGTCGGGTCGTATCGCTTCGATCGGCTGGCCGCGGCGACGAGCCTGCCACGCCGACGATACTCTCCGTCCCATGAGGCAAGCATGCCAGACGCGGTGACAGCCGAACAGGTAGCCGGCTCGTCGACGGTCGATAGCGTGACCGGCGTCGCGAGCGTGACCGGCGTCGCGATCGTGACCGGCGCTGCGCGCGGCATCGGCGCGGCGACCGTCCGGCGGCTCTCGCGCCAGGGATGGGCGGTTGCCGCGCTGGACCGGTGCGCGGACGACCCGGCGCTGGGGTACGAGCTCGCGACCGAGCAAGACCTACAGGAGCTCGTGGACGGGTGCCCGACCCCGGGTCTCGTCTTGCCCGTGATCGCCGACGTGCGCGACCAGAAGGCGCTGGACCGCGCCGTCGCGCTCGCCGTCGAGCGGTTCGGGGGACTCGATGCCGCGGTCGCGGTCGCCGGATTGATGGTCGGTGGCCCGCCGCTATGGAAGATGTCCGACACGGCCTACCAGCTCACCGTCGACGTGAACCTCACCGGCGTGTGGCGCCTCGCGAAGGCCGCGATTCCCGCTCTGCTCGAGCGGCCCGAGCCCCGTCACGGGCGGTTCGTCGCCGTGGCGTCGGCGGCGGCAGTCCACGGCATGCCTCGGCTCGCTGCCTACGGAGCGGCCAAGGCCGGGGTCGCCGGGCTCGTGCGCGGGCTCGCGGCCGACCTCGCGGGCAGCGGCGTCACCGCGAACGCCGTCGCGCCCGGTCCGACGTCGACCACGATGCTCGACGTGACCGCGGAGATCTATGACTTCACGAACGTCAACGACTTCGCCCACAACCCCCTCCACGGCCGGCTGCTGCAGCCGGACGAGATCGCCGCCCCGATCGCGTGGTTGTGCAGTCGCGACAGCAGCTCACTCACCGGGCACGTGCTTCCGACCGACGCTGGCCTGACCACGTGACCCCGGATCACGACGCCGGCCCACGATCGGGGCCAGCGTCGGAACAAGCGGCCGAACGCTGCCCGTCGTGACGCAGCCCCAGCACACGCCCAAGCCGTAGGCGGCGTCGTCGGCGGTCGCGAGCGCGATCCATCTGACCGGGTCGAGCGTCTTGTCGCGGCGCCGCCATTCCTCCAGTGCCGGAACGATCAGCACGGCGAGCAGCAGCGGCCGACGGACTCGGAGCGCGTAGGCGAGCGCGATCGGCAACGTGAACATCGTCACGTACCGCGCCAGGGACACGATTGCCTGGTAGGTGGCCTCAGCGAACCAGCCAACGCCCCAGACGGGTGGGAGGCCGAGTCGCTCGACGCGGTGAGCGAGCGCGGCGCACTGCTGGCACGCGAGCACTGCGGCGGTTCGATGCCGCCGGGAGAGCACCAGCACGGCGACGAGCGCCGGCCACGGCGCCAGCACCGCCGGCGCAAGCCGCCCCGCGTGCCGTTCGGCGAGCGCCGCGGCCGCGGTGCCGTAGCGGAACCGTCGCACGAGCACGCGACGGAGCCCGTCGGGCTCCTCGTGAGCGACCTCGACGCTCGGGTCGTAGCGAACTCGCCAGCCGGCGTCACGCAGGCGCCAGATCAAATCGACATCCTCGCCGTAGCGGAGCATCTCATCGAACCCGTCCCCGAGCGCGCTGCGGCGCACCAGGAGCGCGGCAGTCGGCACGTAGGAGACACGCCCGCCTGGCTCGACGCCGGCCGGCCTGCGTCCCATGTCGAGCGGCGAGCGCGCTGCGAGATAGCGCTGGAGCGTCGACGGCCGGGACTGTGGCGCTGGGCGAACGCGCGGCGCGACAGCTCCAACGACCGGGTCATCGAAGTGCCCGGCGAGCGCTCGCAGCCAGCCGTTCGCGGGCACGCAGTCGCTGTCGAGAAACGCGACAAGCTCGCTCCCCACCTCCCGGAGCGCGGCGTTCCGCGCCGCCGCGGGGCCGCTTGCCGCCCGGCGACGCACGAGCCGTGCGCGATGCCGCTCGGCGACCGCGGCGATCGCGTCGTAGTCGTCCGACCCGTCGTCGACGACGATCACCCCCACGTCCGGCTCGAGCGCCGCCAGGCAGCGCTCGAGCTCCCTCGGCCGATCCCTGACGGGCACCACGACCGTCACGGCGCCACTCGCGTCCCAAGGCTGCGGCCGCGGATGTGCGATCCCGGCGTCGAGCAGACGACGCCTCAGCGCGCGCGCCACGGCGGAGGTGTCCGTGCCCTGCTCGAGTGCCTGCAGCATCCGCAGACCGGCGGGGGTGAGCCGCATCACGCGCCTCGGCGAGCCGCCGGTGAGGGTGCTTCCCCGCCGGCGAACGCCCTGATCGATCACCACCCGGAGCCGGGCCGCCACGCCGCACTCACCAGTCGTCGACGACGCCGACCAGCTGTTCGATCCCTCGGCGCAGCAACGTGCGCCCCTCGTCCGCGGATGCGCCTGCCGGATCCCCGATGACGCCGTTGGGGCTGACTTCGCGCACCCCCGCGGCGACCAGCCGCGGAAGCAACTCGCCCAGCGGCGCCGTCACGCCCGGTGCGGCCCGCCGCAGCTGGACCCGTGCCGGGGCCAGCGCGAGCATCAGCGACGTCTCCGCTCGGCCGGCGTGCAGGTCGTGCGACCAGGTGGGAAAGAACGCACGCACGTCCCGCCCCTCCTCGCGCAGACGTCGCAGCGCACGGCGCACCGGTTGTACGTTGCCGCCGTGCGTCGAGATCAGCAGCGCCCGCCGGAATGTGACCGACGCGGAGCGCCCGAGCTCGACGAGCAGCAGCTCGATCGCCTCCTGCCCGATCGACAGCGTCCCGGCGAAGCCGGAATGCTCTCCACTCGACCCGTAAGCAATCGCCGGCGCCACGACCACATGCGGCCGCCGCCGGCTCAGCCCGTCCGCAAGGCCGACCGCAATCTCGGTGTCCGTCGTCAGCGGGAGGTGTGGGCCGTGCTGCTCGGTGGCTCCGACCGGGACCGCCAGCACGGTTGCCGAACCACAGTCATTCGCGTCCGGCCAGGCGAGCTGCGCCAGGGAGCGATGCTGATCGTGCCGGTGGCCGCCCGGCAGCTCAGTCGGGTTCATCCGGCACGCCGAGCCTGCGCACGAAGCCCGGTGGGATGAGCAGGTCGGCCGCGCCGAGCTCATGCACGGAGGAGCGCCCCAGGCCGAGCAGCGCCGAATCGATGCCCATCCGCAGGACGTCGAGCACGTTCTCAACGCCGGCTTGACCATTTGCGGCGAGGCCCCACAGGTAAGCGCGTCCGATCATCACGGCCCGCGCACCGAGCGCGAGCGCTTTGACCACGTCGCTGCCGCGACGAATCCCCCCGTCGAGCAGCACCTCGATCCGATCCCCGACGGCCGCGGCGATCGCCGGCAGCGCTCGGAGCGGAGCCGGCGTGCCGTCCAGGTTGTTGCCGCCGTGGTTGGACACCGAGATCGCCGTGAATCCCGCCTCGACCGCCCGCAGCGCATCGTCGATGCGCATCACCCCCTTCAGCATCAGCGGTCCGTCCCACTGCTCGCGCAGCCACCCGAGATCGTCCCACGTCGGCGGGGGAGTCTGCATCCACTGTCCGTAGGCTTCGAAGAACGTCGGTGGACTCTCACCGCCGGTGGCCATGTTCGGAACCGTCAGATCGGGCGGCCCCCCGGCCTTGGCCCACAGAGCAAGCCATCGCGGACGGATTATCGCTTCCGGCATCAGTCGCAACGCCGTCTTGATGTCCATGTGCTCCGGAATCGCGGGGCTGCCCCAGTCGCGACCATAGGAGAACGACCAGTCCAGGGTGACGATCAGCCCGACCGCGCCCGCGGCCTTCGCCCGCGCGATTCGCTCCAGCAGCTGCTCTCTCGTGCCGGCCCAGTACATCTGAAAGAACGTCTGCGGGTTGGCTGCGACGACTTCCTCGATTGGCTTGCTCCCGAACCCGCTCAAACCGATCGCGGTGCCACGGGCGGCAGTGGCGCGCGCCACCGCAACCTCGCCGTCGGGATCCACGCCCTGCACGCCGGCCGGCGAGGTCATCACCGGTAGCGAGATCTGCTGTCCCATCACGGTGGTCGCGAGGTCGCGTTCGCCCGACAACCCCGCCACGTGCGGCGCGAACCCGAGCTGGCCGAACGCCTCGACGTTGTCCTTGACCGTCACGCCCGACTCGGAGCCCGCGACGATCGCCATGTAGACGGACTTGGGGAGCTGCCGCTTGGCGCGTCGCTGCGCTTCCGCAACGGTCTCGAAGAACCCGCCGGCCATCAGCTAGCCTCGCCCGATCGAAACGCCCGCCACCGGGCTCTCGTCGCACGGTCTCGCCGGCAGCGGCGCGGCTTGCGCAACCGCCAGCGCGTCGGCGCGCGCGCGACGCGGCCGTCGCCGCGACATGTCGACGGACGGCTTCGGCGCCGGCGCATCGCCCCGCGCGGCGAGCAGCCGCTCGCCGTGGCCGAGCACGCACTCGGGGTCCGGGCCATCGACCGGCAGGCCGGTGAAGAACTTCGCCGCCATGCAGCCGCCTCGGCACTTGTCGAACAGACCGCAGCTCGCGCACGCGCCGCCGGACTGCGGCCGGCGCAGCTCCAAGAACAGGTCCGATGCTCGCCACACGCGCGTGAAGCCCCCGGGCTCGCGCACGTTCCCGGCCAGGAACTCGTCGTGGATCGCGAACGGGCATGCGTACACGTCGCCCACCGGGTCGATCAAGCACACTACGCGACCGGCACCGCACAGGTTCAGCCCTGGCAGCGCCTGTCCGAACGCTGATAGGTGGAAGAACGAGTCACCGGTCAGCACCTCCTCCCCGCGCGCGACGAGCCAGTCGTACACCTCGCGCTGCTGCGCCGCCGTCGGGTGCAATTGATCCCACACGTCGGCGCCACGGCCCGACGGGCGCAACCGCGTCAGCCTCAGCTGCGCCCGGTAGCGATCGGCGAGCGCCTTGAACTCGTCCAGCTGCCTGGCGTTCTGGCGTGTGATCACGACCGACAGCTTGAATCCGGCGAACCCGGCCGCCGCCAGCCGCTCCATCGCGCGCAGCGCGGTTGCATACGAGCCGGGGCCGCGAACAGCATCGTTGATCTCCGCCGTCGCGCCGTCGATTGACACCTGCACATCGACGTAGTCGCTTGCTGCGAGGCGCTCGGCGACCACGGGCGTGATGCGACTCCCGTTGGTGGAGAACTTGACCCCGACCTGGTGCGCGGTGGCGTACTCGACGAGCTCCCAGAAATCGGCGCGGACGGTCGGCTCCCCGCCGCCGATGTTCACGTAGAACACCTGCAGGCGCTGCAACTCGTCAATCAGCGCCTTGCACTCCGCGGTCGTCAGCTCGCGAGGGTCGCGCCGCCCGGAGCTCGACAGGCAGTGCACGCATGCGAGGTTGCACGCATACGTCAGTTCCCACGTCAAGCAGATCGGCGCGTCGAGCCCCGACTCGAAATGATCGACAAGGCGGTTGCCGGCAGTGGCGATCGCGGTCATCGCTGGTCCTTCGGCCTGATCATTCCCGCCTCCGCGAGGATCCCCAGCGCTTGCTCGTACCGCGGCAGCTGGTCCGCGGCGACACCCGCGGCGCGGCACGCCTCGCGCGCGCTCGAGTGCTGCTCGAGCCGCTCGACGACGTCCAGCAGGACCCGGCTCTTGAGGAAGCTCAGGCGCCGGGTTCCAAAGTGATAAGCCAACGCGCCGAACGGTTCTGGGCGCAGCGCGACCTGGCGATCAAGCCGCCAACCCTGATCAAGGTCGATGACGGCGGCGACGGTCATTCTCCCGACACCCTCAGTAAACGCCGCACATTCCGTCGATCGACACGTCCTCCACGAGCAGCTCGTCGAGCACGACCTCCGGTCCCGTGTCGGCACCCTGCGCCACGGAGGTGTCCGGTGACGGAGCCGGCGTGGTGACTGCGCCGGGCGAGCCGTTGGTCGCGATCGACGGCTCGGGAAGCCTACTGCGCATGAGACCCTCCTCACTGTTGCGAACTCGAACTGCGCAACCTACCAGGACGGCGAACGCGCTGTTGATCACGGACGCAGCGAAGCTCAGCCGCAGGTCCCGATGCGCGCCCTGGCGGATGCTTCAACCGCCCACCACGCGTGCACGCATCCGGCGCGGCTCGAGCACAAGCCATCCCCCCAGGCACTCGTGAGCCTGTCCACGCCATCCCGGCACCCGGTCCGCCAGCGCGGTGAGCCGCTCGAGGTCGAACGCCTGCTTGTGTCCGTACACGGCATCGGGCGATCGCTCGAGCGGAACCGCGACGATCACGCGCCGGCGCGCAGCCGCGCACAGCCGCGCGAGCGCCGCGGCGGGCTCGTCTGCCGGCAGATGTTCGAGCACGTGCAACGCGGTGACGGTGTCGAAGCTCGCGGGCGCGAACGGCAACCTGCACGTCAGGTCGGAGACCCTGAACGCTACGGGCAGCCCTAGCTCAGCGGCCATCCGACGACTGAGCGCGACCGAACGCGGATCGGCGTCGCTGGCAGTGACGCGAAGCTCGCCACCCTCAGCCAGCAGCATCGGGAAGAACGCGAAGCAGCTCCCCACGTCCAGCACGCTTGCACCCCGAACGAGCCGGGCGGCGTGCCTGTAGATCTCCCCGAAGGTGGCAATCGGGCCGGCCGGCGGCCGGTCCTCAGCGGCGCCGCGCAGCCCCGCCAGCGTGTTGAGGTAGAAGCGGCGCCAGGCCGCACGGGGCGATCGCGCGGTGGATTCCACGAGTCCGGCAAAGCAGCGCTCGAACGCACCCGGACCCCTGACGAGCCCCGGACGGACGAGCTCGTCGGCGACGAGCTGACCGACGTCGTTATCCACCGCGTCCACCTCGACGCGGTGGACGATCAGCGTGCTCGACCGCCCTCGAACGACCGCGAACGTGCGCGTCCGCACCGCCGGCGCATGCTTCAGGCGCACGAGCAGTTCCCCGTTGATCGGCTCCCAGGCGACCAGGACGTCACCGTGCCGGCGCCCCCACCGCAGCACCGGCTGTTCGGGCTGCATCAGATCGGACGAAGCACGGTGCCCGCCACCGCCTCGAGCTGGTCCAGGTCGCGTACGAGCTCGACCCGATCGCACAGCTCCGCGTAGGCCGGCAGATCGCTGCGTCCGAGGTGCCAGTAGCGCTCCGGCTCTGGCGTCAACCACACGAGCTGGCGAGCCCGGCGGCGGATGTCGTCGAGCGCCCACACGTGCGGAGGGTTTCCGTTGCCGCGTCCGTCACCAAGCACGAGCACGGTCGTGCGCCGGTTGACCACCGACAGGTGCTGATTGTGGAACGTCGCGAGTGCATGTCCGTAGTTGGAGTTCGCGTCGACGTCGAGCACTTCGCCGCCGAAGATCATCCCGAGCGCCTCGTCGAGCTCGCACCGCTCGAGGTACGGTGTGACGTCGACGAGATCGCTCACGAACGCGAACGTCCGCACCTGCGAGAACAGCGACTGCAGCGAGTGGACGAGATGGATCGTGAACCGCGCCGTGTTGCGCACGGACAGGCTCACGTCGACGAGCAGAATCAGGCGCGGCCGGTCCTGGCGTTTCGCCACCAGCACCGGACGGAACGGCAGCCCCCCGTAGCGCATGTTCGCGCGCATCGTCCGCGACGCGTGGATCCGGCCGCGCGCGGCGATCGCCCGGCGCGGTGAGAAGGCACCCCTCAGCTCCCGCGCCAGCCGGCGCAGCAAGGCGTCCATCCTGCGGCGCTCCTCCTCGCTGAACGCGGCCTTGTACGCGGGCGAGGCGTCCTCGGTGCGCGCCGGGCGCTCCAACTCCATCAGCTTCTCCAGGTAGCGCCGCAGCAGGTCCGGCAGATTCGCGATCACGCCGTCGACCTGTCGGCGCAACGCCTCCACTTGAACGTCGTCCAGCATCGAGCTCGGCAGCAGCGCCGGGAGGTGGTCGGCACTGCCGACCGTGAGGTCGGCATCGACCATCTCCCCTCCATCGAGCGCGAGCTTCCCGGGCGCGCCCGGATTCGTCAAGCGCCGCAGGTGCAAGACGTGACGCAGCGCCGCGACGGCCTCTTCGATGCCCTCCTTACGCTCGCCGAGGATCAACTCTTGACTCAGCCCGGCGAGGTCGATCCGGGTGCCGTCCTTGTGCAGGCGCTTCGCGGTCGCGAGCTGGTCGTCGTCGAAGTACTTGGCGACATCCGCGGGCGGTGTGTGCGAGTGGCTCGGATCGTCGAACTCAGGTGGCTCCTCGGACACCTTGACGTCGGTCAGGGCTACGGGCTCGTCTTGGTCGTGGTCGTGGTCGTGGTCGTGCTCGTGGCGAGCGCCACGCCGGCGATCGTCGACCGAGAAGAACGCATCGAACAGCTCGTCGAATACCGGTTCGTCCCGACCCTCCTTGATCAGCGTTGCGCGCAGCGACGTCTTGACGCGGTCGCGGCGCTCGAGCGACACGGCGCCCAGGCTCCGCAGCGCATCGAGCGTCTCGGCCGGAGAGATGCGAACGCCGCGCTGACGCAGCAGCCCGACGAAGCGCAGGATCGGAGCGTCCACCGCGGTTCGCCCTCAGGTCGACTCGGAGCCGATCGCCCCGAAGTAGCCCTCGGCGTGGCGGCGGTATGCCTCCTCCTCCGGCGTGGGGTGAGTGTGGCCGTGGTGATGATGCCCGTGATGATGATGGTCGTGCTCGTGCTCGTGCTCGTGCTCGGCGGGCGCCTCGATCAGCCCGAGCAGGCGCGGGAGCTCCTGCTGGACGCGCTCGACGTCCTTGTCGTGCTTGATGATCAGCGAGATCGTCTCCTCGATCACCTCGCGGTCGAGGCTCGGCACGTTCAGCAGCGTCAGCGCGCGCGCCCAGTCGAGCGCCTCGCTGATGCTCGGGGCCTTGCGCAGATCGAGCTCGCGCACCGCGCGCACGACACCCACCACCTTGCGCAACAGCTCCTCGCCGATTCCAGGCACCTTGAGGCGCAGGATCTCGAGCTCGCGCTCGGCCGACGGATATCCAAGTGAGAGGTGCAGGCAGCGGCGCTTGAGCGCCTCGCTCACGTCCCGGGTTGTATTCGACGTGATGATCACCCACGGCTGCGTGATCGAGCTCAGCGTGCCGAGCTCGGGGATCGTGACCTGGAACTCGGCGAGCACCTCGAGCATCAGCGCCTCGAGATGTTCGTCGGCGCGATCGATCTCGTCGATCAGCAGTACGGTCGGCTCATGTGAGCGGATCGCCTCCAGCAACGGCCGTTCAACGAGGAAGTGCTCGGAGAAGAACACGTCCTCGTGTCCGCGGAGCCGCTCCGCCGCCTGCGCCAGCTCGGTTGTGCCGGCCAGCAGCGTGTCGATCCGCTCGCGCAGCAGCTGTGTGTACAGCAGCTGCTTGCCGTAGTCCCATTCGTACAGCGCCTTGGTGTCGTCCTGCCCCTCGTAGCACTGAAGACGTACGAGCCGCCGGTCGCTGCAGCTCGCGAGCGTCTTCGCCAGCTCGGTCTTGCCAACGCCCGCCGGCCCCTCGACCAGCACGGGCTTCTGCAGCTCCGTCGCGAGGTAGACGACGGTCGCGACCTGCTCGGTGGTCACGTATTCGAAGGAGCGAAACCGATCCACGACCTCCTCGACGGACTCAAAACGCTCGAGCGGCTCCATGCGTCTCCCCCTAATTGGGTCAATTAATGGGTACGGGGGAGGGCTGGCCCCTCCCCCGTGGACGACGATAGCGTAGCCCGTTCAGAGGGTTCCGACCATCGTCCCTTTCACGACCGGCTTGAGGTTCTCGACCGTGCACTCCTGCGGGTTGCCGGGGGTGCAGGCATCTCCCATCACGTGCTTGGCGACGCGTTCGACGTCGGCCTCGTCACCCTTGATCCGCTTCCCCTTGCCCTTGTAGATGCCGGTATCCATGCGGGCCTTGGTGTAGGTCGTCACGCTGGTGAAGTTCTCCGGGATGCCGACGTCCTTGCTCAGCCGAATCGCCGCGTCGAGCGCCGCCTCCGCCGCTTGGACCTTCGTCATGCCGTGCGTGTCGACACCCATCGCGACGGCGATGTCGGCGAACCGCTCGTAGCGGGCTGGCAGGTTGAACTCCCACACGCGCGGCAGCGCGACCGCGTTGTTGAGGCCGTGATGGCTGTCGTAAAACGCGCTGACCGCGTGCGAGATCGAGTGGATGATCCCCAGGCCGCCGGAGTTGAACGCCTGAGCCGCGATGTACTGGGCGTACATCATCCCCGTCCGCGCCTCGAAGTTGGTCGGCTCGGCCACCGCCGGGCGCAGCCACTTCGCGGTCAGCTGAATTGCGACCAGTGCCGACCCCAGGCTCGGCGGGAAGTCGAGCCTTGAGACATACGGCTCGGAAGCGTGCGCGAGCACGTCGAATCCGCAGAACGCCGTGTAGTCCTGCGGCAGGTCGTAGTACATCACCGGGTCGCAGATCGCCAGGGTCGCGATCGCGCGATCGTCGAACGCGACGTACTTGTGAGGGTTGTCCTTGTCGCTCGTATCCGTGATGACGTACGCCCAGCTTGTCTCGGAGCCGGTCCCCGCGGTCGTGCTGATCGCGATGTGAGGCGGGTTGATCGGGTTCTCGGACTTGTTGAAGCCCTCGAACTCGTTCACGTTCCGGCCATCGTGGGCGGCAACGATTCGCGCCCCCTTGCACGCGTCGTGCGTCGAGCCGCCGCCGACCGAGATGAAGCTGTCGCACTTCTCGTCGGCATACATCTGATACGCATCCATGACGTTGTAGTCCTTGGGGTTGGACTCGACCTTGTCGTAGACGACGACGTCGATCCCCATGTACTTCACCTTCCCGACGATGTCCTCGATGATCCCGGTGCCGCGCAGGCCCGAAGTCATCAGCAGGGACTTCTTGAAGCCAAGGTTCTTAGCCTCGACTCCCACGAGCTCGTACGAACCCGGTCCGAGAAGCCCACGCGGAACGTTGTGGAACTCCTTGATCGGAAACTGCCAGAGCCTCTGGACTTCCATCGGCCACCGCCTCCTTCCTCGGCGCGCCGTTCGCCGGCGCTGTCGTTGCGAGTCGACGGGGCGGGATTATGCACTCCCAACCTGATCAAGAGTGCGTTTTTTTGCCAGAGTCGCGGGCGCGTCGATCCCGCTCGAGCGCGTGCCGATTTTGTTCAGAGAATCGCAAGGTCCTCGCGACCGCGGGCGAGGAGCGGCCCAGCCCACGCGGGCTGCCGAGCGTGACAGGATGCGTTTGCCGCCAACGGGATCCTTGAACCGTCCAACGAGCGACGGGAACGCCCCGGAGTCCACGTGCTCGCGAGCGGCTCCCGTAGGTGTGGATCCTCCGCCGTCCCGGATCAGGCAGGCCCGAGGTTGTGAACCGACCGGAGCCAGCGGACGCCAGGCGGAACGCTACCCGGCACCCGGTGTCGCAGCTGAGACCGCGTCCACCGCCGGGTTGGTTGGACCACCGAACTGCTGCATCACCGTGAGGTCGTGAACACCGGATCGCCTTCGAGCAAGCTCGTCCAGCGCTCGAATGCCGACCTGGTCTCCGTGAGCTCCACGGCGCTGTTGGCGTCCTGCTCGAGGCGAACTCGAGCAACTCCCAGTAGTGGTCGGGGTGATCTCGGTCGGCGGCCACAACCGCCATTTGCAGCGAACGTTTGCCGCGACTGGAGCCAAGCCACGTGTGCGAAGCTCGTCCACCGGTTGTCGCGAGTAGAACTCGACGAGCTGGAAGAACTGCATCGACGCTCCGTTCCTCGCTACCTCAGAAGGAGTCTAATCGCTAGTAGTCACCGTTCCAAGCGATGTCGTTCGCCCACCTGATCGCCGCTGACGCCAGATCGAGCAGCGCCATCCGCAGTTGCTGCTGGTCCTTCGTTCGGCGCGCTCGCGCGACGGATTCGACCTGCTGTGCGAGCGCCGGGGCGCCCACGTGCAGTCCGTAGCCGGCGCCGATCTCCGCCACTGCTCGTAGGTTGCGCACCCGCCGCGCGGCACTCGCCTCGCCTGAGTCCCCGGCGTGGCGGGGCTGGAGGCCCGCCGCACTCACCGCTTCGCCCAGCGAGCCGAAGTGGTACAGGACCGTGTTCAGGCTCGGCCAATCGCCGCTGCGATAGCGGACGATGCGCCACGGCTGGCCGAACCGCCGCGCCCGCACCGGATCCCAGTCGGCTTGTGTCGGCGGCTCGCCGTAGCGCTTCGTCCACTCTACGATCGCCACGATCACCTGCTCCGATCCAGTCAGATGGCGTTTGACGCGGCGGGGACCCTGCCGCGGCGCCAAACCAGCTGCCTGCACCGCCGCGTTGAACGTACCGAATCGGCGCTTGACCATGCCGACAGACGGCCAGTCACCGGCCTCGAACCTCGCCGCACGCCACTCCTGCCCGGTCCGTCGTGCCCGAGAGGGATCCCAGTCGCGGATCGTTGGCGGCTCGCCGTAGTCCAGCGTCCACTCCTGGATCCGCGCGATGATCGCGTCGTGGCTGAACCGCGGTGAGCGGGTTGGGCGACCGCCGTCGATGGGGGTCGCCCGGAGCTCCGGACGCACCGGCGACCGCCGCTCCACCGCGAACGACGCTGCGGAGGCGGCCGCCGGTGTCAAGACGGCACATCCGGCTGGATCGGCTGCGGGCTCCTCGCTGCCGCCCAGCCGCGTCCGTGCGACGATCGACATTACGCTCGCCTGTTCCACGTCTGCTTGCCTTCGCGTTTGCTTGCGCTTCTCGGGGTCATTCTTCCTTGGCCTGTTCGGCGGTGACCTTGGCCTGGAGCTCGGCCATCACCGCCGGGTCGCGGAGGGTCGTGACGTCACCGAGTGCGCGCCCTTCGGCGATGTCGCGCAGCAGGCGGCGCATTATCTTCCCGGAGCGCGTCTTGGGCAGGTCGTCGGTCCACAGGATCCGTTTCGGACGAGCCAGCTTGCCGATTTGCTCGGCGACGTGATCGCGGATTTGGGTCTCGATGTCGGGGGTACCCTCGAGCTCGCCTTGCAGGGTCACGAACGCGACGATCGCCTGTCCGGTGAGATCGTCGGATTGGGCCACGACGGCGGATTCGGCGACCTTTTCGTGCGCGACGATCGCGGACTCGACCTCGGCTGTCGAGAGGCGATGGCCGGAGACGTTGATCACGTCGTCGATCCGCCCGACGATCCACAGGTAGCCGTCCTGGTCGCGGATCGCGGCGTCGCCGACGAGGTAGGTCTCCGGACCGAAGCGTGACCAGTACGTCTGGACGTAGCGTTCATCGTCGCCGTACAGGGTGCGGAGCATCGCCGGCCACGGCCGCTTGAGCACGAGCAGCCCCTGACCCTGGGCGACGCTCTCGCCGGTCATCTCGTCGAGCACATCGGCCGCCACCCCGGGGAGCGCGTGTGTCGCCGATCCCGGCTTGGTCTCGGTCAGCCCCGGCAGCGGCGAGATCATGATCTGGCCCGTCTCGGTCTGCCACCAGGTATCGACGATCGGGGAGCGCTCGCGGCCGATCACGACGTGGTACCACAGCCACGCCTTCGGGTTGATCGGCTCGCCGACGGTGCCGAGCAGCCGCAAGCTGGATAGATCCTTGGAATTTGGGTACTCGGGCCCCCATTTCATGCACGCGCGGATCGCGGTCGGCGCGGTGTAGAAGATGCTCACCTTGTAGCGCTCGATCAGCTCCCACCAGATCGCCTTGTGCGGATAGTCCGGTGCGCCCTCGTACATCACGCTGGTCGCACCGTTTGCCATCGGCCCGTAGACGATGTAGGAATGCCCGGTCACCCAGCCGACGTCGGCTGAGCACCAGTACACATCGCGATCGGGATCCAGATCGAACACGTACCGATGCGTCGCCGCCACCCCCGTCAGGTAGCCGGCCGTCGTGTGCAGAATCCCCTTCGGCTTCGCCGTCGAACCCGACGAGTACAGGATGTACAGCGGATGCTCGGCCTCCATCGGTTCCGCCGGACACTCCGGATCAGCCGACGCCAACAGTTCGTCGTAGAACACATCCCGCCCCGCGCTCATCGGCACCTCGATCCCCGTATGGCGCACCACGACGACGTGCTCGAGCGACTCGAGCTCACCCATCGTCTCATCGACCGTGGACTTGACCGGCGCCGTCTTGCCCTTCCGCCGCGCGCCATCGGCCGTGATCAACGCCTTCGCGCTCGAGACCTCCATCCGCTCCTTGACCGCCTCCGGCGCGAACCCCCCGAACACCACGTTGTGCGGCGCCCCGATCCGCGCGCATGCGAGCATCGCGACCACCACCTCCGGGATCATCGGCAAATAGATCCCGACCACATCACCCTTACCAACCCCCAGACTCTTGAGACCATTCGCGAGCCGCTGCACATCACGATGCAGCTCGGCATACGTCACCGCCCGCTCCTCGCCTTCCTCCCCTACCCAGTAAAACGCAACCCGACTTCCGCGTCCCGCCTCAACGTGACGATCGAGGCAGTTGTAGGACACATTCAACTTTCCGTCAGTGAACCACTTGTAGAACGGCGGGTTGGAGTCATCCAGCACCACCGTGAACGGCTCATCCCAACTCAACGTGCGAGCCTGCTCAGCCCAGAAACCCTCAGCGTCAAGTTCCCCCTGCGCGTGCAACGATGCCTCATTCACGCGCTCGCGAGCAAGAAACTCAGCCGACGCCACGAACCGCTCCTGGTGCAACAACTCCTCGAGACGACGCTCGAGCTGCTCTCCCGCAAGCGGCTCGGTCTGTGACTTGTCGGTTTTGTTTGTCGCGGTTGACGGATTCATATCTCTCTCCTACTGGTTGGGCCGTTAAGGTGCTTGGACCTCAAAGCAGAATCGGGGTCGTGTCTTCCGTTGCGCGACCACGAACGTGTCACTACTGGACGCAAGAGCGCGTAGCCGGTCCCGCGTTCAAGCAGTTCGGCGGACACGGGGGGGCCCATCTCGGTGTCGGACTCTAGTCCCCGCCCAACCTCGATGTGCCGAGCCCGGTCCGCGACCCCCGCGAGGACCTCGTCGCAAACCTCCTGCTCGATGTACAGCCGCGACTCTGCGGAGCAGTACCGGCCGTGGCCCAAGGGGATCGCGTCTGCCGCGCTGGGCGCCGAGGCGCCGACCTCCAGCGTACAGCCGTGGCAAGCGTCGACTCGGTGCCCGTCGATCAGCGTTTGCTTGAGCTGTTCGAAAAACTGGGCAGCGGGCGATGCCGCCTCCGTAACTGTGGCCAATCTCGTCTCCTCCTGGGGTTCTGGCCTCGGTACGCTATCCCCGGGGGGGTTGCAACCGCGTTGCACGCGCAGGCGCTCGCAAGCGCCTCAGAAACCGATGCTATGCGGCAGGTCCTCAGGCGACGGCGGTCGACATCCGATGCGCGATCGCCGCCACGGTTGCCGTCGCCGCCGCGCGTCGTGGATCGCCGCACGGGAGCACCGCGACCAGCGCGCGAGCGGCTGCCAGATCGTCGGCGCCCGCGGGGTGCGCCAGCCAGCGTGAGAGCAGTTCCGGATCCGCCGTGGTGAGAATCGCGCGTCGCAGTGACTCTTCGAGCAGACTTCGCATCTCGACGATTTCGGGGACGTCCGAAGCCGGCAGCAGCGGCCCGCGATACAGCCCGAGCGCCTCCCCGGGCCGCCCCGCGGCCACCAACCGCCGCGCCTCGATCCAGTCGGCGTCGAGCGCCAGGTTCACGCGATACGGATGCGTCGTCAGCACGGATTCGCCGAGATCGGTGCGCACGCGGTGGACCTGCGCCCGGGCGGTCACGGCCTTGCCACGCTCGCCGTAGAGCTCGAGCGCGAGCTGCTCCGCGGTCATCCCCTCGGGATGCATCGCCAACAGCGCGAGCAGCTCCAGCGAACGCAGCCCGCGCTCGGGGGACCCGGTGCCGCGGCGAGCGCTCGCGTCGTGTCCGAGCAGCTGGAGCCGCAGAGGAGATCGGACCGGCCGCGCGCGCCGGCGCAGCCACAGGATCGCCCCGCCGACGAGCGCCTGAAGCTCCCCGACCCGGCCATCCGGAAGCGTGATCGTATTGCCGGTCGCGTCGGCCAGCTCGAGCCGGCGCGGCAGCTCGCCTGCGCCGCGCGAAGCAACCACCCACCCGTGCTCGTCGAGCAGCGCGCTCGGCGTTCGGCGGCCGCTGATCGCCTTCTCCCAGCGCTCGCGCAGGCGGTGCGCAAGCTCGAGCGCGTGTGCGCCCAGCGCGGCCTCCGCCGCGCGAGCAACGAGCACCGCGAGCGACAACGTGTGCGGATGGTGGGTGCGAAAGTCAGCGGTCAGATCGACGACGCCGATCAGCTCGCCGGTGGCCGGCTCGTGGATCGGCGCGGCGGAACATGTCCAAGGGTGCACCACCGTGACCAGGTGCTCGGCGGAGAAGATCTGAACCGGATGATCAAGCGCGGCCGCCGTGCCGACGGCGTTGGTGCCGGCGTCATGCTCGGACCAGGACGCCCCTTCTTGAAAGCGCATCTCGAGCGCCCGGTCGCATGTGTCCTGGTCACCGGTGACCCAGAGAAGATTTGCGTCCGCGTCGCCGATCGCGACGATCTGCCGGGCGTCCTTGTCCAGGCTCGACAGGATCCCGTGAATTGCCCCTACTGCAGGTGCGAGCGGCGAGTGCTCACGCGCTCGCTCGAGATCGTCTGAGGTGAGCCGGAGTGGAGCGCCGGCCTGATCGCGCGCAACGCCCGCGTCGAGGCTACGCTGCCAGCTCTCGGCGACCAGCTCGCGGACTTGGGCGGCGGTCCGCCCACCAACGATCCCGCGCTCGTGCGCGCGCCGGAGCTTGCGCGAGTGCTGGACCGGATCGGTCTCGACGTCCAGCGCCACCCAAGGGTTGCATGCCGCCTTGTTCACTGTTTCCTCAAACTGAATCCTCTGCGCTACCTACGAGTGCGAGGGCAACGAGCGCGACACCCCGCGCCGTCCGGGGAGGCTACGGTCCTGGCGCCCACCTGCCATCCGCTCGAACTCGCAGATCGAGTCAGTAATTGGCCGCGGCCCCGTGAACACGGTGATACAGCCGCCCCGCGCCAGTGAGCTCGGGGGCTGCGATCAGCTCGGGGATACGGTGACCTCGGGGATACGGTCAGCTCCGGGCCACACTCAGCCCGGCGCTACAGTCAGCTCGCCGCCGGAGCCGGATCCTCCCGAACGACGACCGTGTCCGCGACCTTCACGATCTCGTCGACGGGCAACTCCGCCGCGCTCGCATGCCTGTGGATCGCCTCGGGGCTCGACGCCTGATAGATGCACACCGTGCCCACCGATCCGCCGTCCTCCTCGAGCACGTAGCTGCGGATCCAACGGACGTCATCGGGCATCTTGTCGCCCTCCGCGGTCGAGCGCGCAGCCGCCTGCTCCAGGTCCTCGGGCGAGCGCCAGCCGCTGCGTCGCAGAATCACGTAGGTATCCATAACCCTCCCTCGGGCTCGATTGCGCCACGTGTTCTAACTCCTGCGGGTCACGGCCGTCAAGCGCAAAGCCTCACGGCGCGGGCGTCAGCCGCATGATCGGGATTCGCCGGCCGACGAGGGCGGTGCGGTCGCGATAGTCGGCGTAGCCGGCGTACACCTTGTCCGCGAGCGCGAACAGGCGGGCTCGTTCGGCTTCGTCCTCGACCTCGGTCGCCCTGTAGCGGCCCGACCTTCCAGCACGTTCGAGCACCGCGTCTGGATGCGCTTTGAGGTTGTGGTACCAGGCAGGGTGCTTCTCGCGGCCGAAGCTCGAGGCGACGAGGATCGCGTCGGCCCCGTCTGAGAAGTACAGCACCGTACTGGTTCGCGTCCGTCCTGATTTCGCGCCGATCGTGGTCAGGTTCGCACTTGGGAGCATCATCCCGAGCGCGACGTAACCACGGGAGGCCTTGAGCAGATACGGGTCGACTCGTGCGGCGACGCCGATCGCGATCGAGCGTCCCACGTTCGTGCGCAGGAACGCCGTCAGTGCCCGGTGGGCACGGCCGCGTCTCGCGAGCGGGTCGACGGGCGGCACCCCGCTGGTGGTGGTGCTCATGGGCCACGGACCCTATCCGCCGGGCGCAACGGCGTGGGGTCGGCGTGGGGTCGGCGCGCCTCGGCCGGACGTGTTGGCGCAAGCTCCGGCGTCATGACTTGACTTGTCAGTTTAAGACTAGTATGTTCATGGCGTGGATGAACACGACGCTCCACGGTCACGACACCCAGCGGCGAAGCCTGGCTCCGGACGGCAGCCAGCGGCCAAGCCTGGATCCGGCCAGCACTCATCGCTCGGCCTGGTGGTCCTGTGGGGGTTGTTCGCGGGGCCGAAGCACGTGTACGGGTTGCAGAAGCTGTTCGAGTCGCAGGGCAAGGACCGGGTTGTCAACCTGCGGTCACGCGCGAGCCTGTACCAGGCGCTCGAGCGGCTGATGCGGATGGGGCTCGTCGAGGTGCACGAGACCGTCCGCCGCGAGGGGTATCCGGAGCGGGTCGTGTACGCGATCACCGACGCCGGACGGACGGCCGCACGCGATTGGTTGCGCGACATGCTGTCGGCGACGGGCGGCGAGTTTCCGGACTTCATCGCGGCCCTCTCGATCCTGTTCGGTTTGGCGCCCGCCGAAGCACAGGCGCAACTCGAGCTGCGAGCCGAGAGATTGTCCGCCCAGCTGGCGGACACCGAGCACGAGCTGTCTGCCCACCCGCAGCTACCGCGCCTGTTCCTGCTCGAGGAGGAGTACCGCCGGTCCGTGCTGCAGGCCGAGATCGACTGGCTGCACGCGGTGGTCGACGAGCTGCGTACAGGACGGCTGACGTGGAGCGAGCAGTGGCTCGCGGAGATGTTCTCCGCCTTCAATCCCGACGCAGCTCAAGACGACGAGGAGGACAGCTAGATAGGCGGGTCCGGCGAGAGCTTCCCAGAAATCATGAGTGGGTTGGGCACCGCGGGCCAGGACTCGCGTATTCGGATTGGGAGCGACCGATAATCTGCCTCTGAAGCTCTTCACGTTGGCAGCACGGAGCGGGAGCTCCCGCAGCCGTCGAACTCACTATGACGCTGGACATAGTCAACGGTACAGGGCTCAGGGACGGGGATTTGCCGCGCCGCGGGATGAAGCTGCGCCCAGCGCTCGTCGTCGGCGGCGGCGCGCGCGACTGGCGGCTGCGTGCATGATCGCAGTAGTTGCGCTGATGGCCGCGGGCGCTGCTGCCTCGTCAGTGACGCCGACCGTGCGGTAGATCACCCTTGGCGATGAGCTGCCGCTGGGTAGCACGCACGAGTTGGCCCTGGGCCCGGACGGTGACGTTTGGGTCAACGCAGCAAGACCAGTCGAGACTCGTTCGGATTGCCCCTCAGGGCGGGGCGCGCGTCTTCGCACTGCCGCTGGGTCTCGGCCAGCATGGCATCGCGTTCGACCGCCACGGAGGCATGTGGATCACGCTGCAGTTCGTAAACGAGATCGCGCGGGTCAATCTCGACGGCCGGATCATCCGCCACCTACCGGATCCCCACGCCGGCTGAGCCGCACGGTCTGCGATCGCCGACGACGGAAGCGTCTCGTGGACCGGAAAGTACGGCGGGGTGATCGGCCGCCTGGACCCGCGCACCGGCCGCATGAGGGTCTTCCCGCTACGGTTCGATATAGCCAGCCGATTTACATCAGACAGGGGTGCGGGGCGATGTCTTTCGCCGAGCTGACACACAGCGCGATCGGCAGCATCACCAACAGCGGAACGATCAAGGAATACCGGCTCTCTTGGCATGAGTGCGGTCAGTGTCACCCGATGGCGAGCGCGTGTAGTTCGTGTGGGAGGTGCAGCGTGACGGGTCCGCAGGTGAGCATGATGAGGGCGAGCGCGGCTTGGGAGGAGTGAAAGCCGTACGCGCGGCGGGTGATGAGCCGGACCTTGTTGTTGAGTGCCTCGGTGCGGCCTTGGTTGATGCCGAGACGGATCGCGGCGAGGATCCCGTGACGGTGCTTGCGGATCGTTTTGCCGAGGCGGATGAACGGGTCAAGTCGGCTGCGGGCCAGGCGGCTGAGTAGTCGCTTGGCCGGCAAATCGTGGTGCTGGACCGATGGGCGTGGAAACGTATCGAGTGCTGTGCTACGGCCGGCTCCAGAACAACCGGGCGAGGTCCGCCGCCGCCTAGCCGACGTCAACGCGACCGCTGGCCGGCAGTCGCTGCGCGTGGTCAACAGCGCGCAGCAACGGCCATGGACCTGAAAGCGAGGACGCACCGCGGACGTCGACCGCCACGAGTGCGCCGGTCGATCGGTCCCCGGCAGCGCCTGTGGAGCGAAGCCGAAAAGCGAAACAGCAAACTGGGTTGTCGCCATAGGAGTCGCGGGACACGACGCGGCGAAAGGACGAAACCGATCACGCGGGCCGCGGCAGCGGTGTTGTCGCCTCCGTCGATAGCAACCCCGACGACTTCATTGCCTGCCTCCTGGAATCAAATCGTCTCAATGCGCTGTCCGCACCGATCGTCGTCCCCCGGTAGGTGGCGGAACGCGAGGGCCTTAGCGCGCCGATGGACCCACACCCGTCCGACAAGCGAACGCACTCACCTGCGCTGACGACAGCCTGGTGCACGCCCACGCCGACCAACCGTTGCCTTGCCTTTCGCTTCGGGGTGTCCACCTGCCCGACGACTGGCGCGCGGTCCACGACATCCACCGAGCTGACGTCAAGCACCAAGCCGTCATGGGTTCATCAGATCATTGACCAATGTACCCGCCGTACCCAGCTTGTAGCAGTATTGGAAGCGCGTCACCCTGTTGGGAAGAGCTGCATCTCCGTACTCGAACTGAAAGCAAAGCCGCACCGCCTGGTTATACCGCAGCTGGTTGGCACATATTTGTTCTTGGTTCATCCATGCTCCGCGGTTGAAGTTTGGACTCTGGGCAAAGAAGTTCCACAGCTGGTTACCCGGTCCGCCAAGATTTGCAGCGATTATGTGTCCAGCATCGTCGCCTTGGCGTCCCAACGGTGCTATCTGCTGACGGACCGTCTGCGTTGGAGCGGTTCCCTGCCCGAGTGCCTGGGGCGGAATGATCGCTTGCAGCCACGCCGGGTGCCCAGGCGCACCGCCGAGCCATACCTGGATCACCGTGCCGGCGACCGGATGGTTGATTTGCTGACCACCCAAGGCTGGAGGGGGCGGCGGATAATCGCTCCCGTGTTGGTCGAAACATGGGTTAATGAAACTCATCGCTTGCAGTGACCTCCGAGGATCGGGCTGACGATTGCGCAGTCGGCGTCAGCTTGCGTGAGCAGCGGCGGTTGGCTACAGTCGGCGCAGCCGCGTCGTCCCCCGCGGGGGCTTGTTGGGGTGCTGAGACGGCGCTCGAGGTCGGCAAGGGGTGCTGAAGACACCAAGGGTACGCCGCAGGGTGGTGAAGGTGGGGATATCTGCGGCTGGGAGTGCACCCTAGATGGGACCGTCATCGAGGCCCCCGGCAAGGCCGAGTGCGGTCCGTGCGCTCCGTGCACGCTTCTCGACGGTGGGGAGCAGCATCCCTTTTTGCAGCCGGTAAGCTCACACGGTCGAAGACGTCCGCGCCGCCGACGGTTCGGGACTAAGCGTATTCCGGACACTGAAGAAGGTCGCGCGGCGAACTCCAGGCCTATCGTGGAGGACGCCAGTGGGAAGGCGCGACGGTAAGGCGCGGTCCATCCGATGAGCTACGGGCCATTAACGCCGCAGACGCCG
>Ga0187766_10000274_pt1 | contig 28350 bp, 22 predicted proteins | sample 0216_QUI02_MP05__4_FD_132971 | JGI IMG/M metagenome (GOLD analysis project Ga0187766, IMG submission 132971) | Tropical peat soil microbial communities from peatlands in Department of Meta, Colombia - 0216_QUI02_MP05_20_MG | ecosystem: Environmental > Terrestrial > Soil > Wetlands > Peat ... | reverse complement strand
GCCGGCACAGACCGTTGAGCGCATCGCGCAATCCTTTCTCGCCGCTTCCGACGCGGTAGAGAGTGGGAAGCGTGGTGGCCAGGAAGTCGCCCTGCGAAACCCGGCGCAGCCTTTCCAGATCGCTGTTAGTCAGCACCGGATGGTCCAGCCGCAAGGTGTGGCAATTGATCGGCTCTTCATCGAGGATGTTGCGTTCCTGCCCGATGTAGCTGATGAGCGACATCACCAGCTCTTCGCGGATAGGGTCAATGGGCGGATTGGTGACTTGCGCGAACAGAATCCGGAAATAATTGAACAAGGATTGCGGCTTGTCCGAGAGGCACGCCAGCGGCGTGTCCCATCCCATCGATCCCACGGGCTCCTGCCCGTCGACGGCCATAGGCAGAAGGATCCGCCGCAGGTCCTCGTCGCTGTATCCGAACATGCGCTGCCGGAAAACGATGGTGTCGTGGTCGGAACCCATGACCCGGAAGGGCTCCGGCAGGTCGTCAATATGGATCTGCTGCTCCTTCAGCCACTGGCCGTAAGGCCTGCGCTTGATCAGAGTGCTCTTGATCTCCTCATCGGAGATGATCCGGCCCTCTTCGGTATCGACCAGGAACATTCTGCCGGGCTGAAGACGCCCCTTGATGCGGACATTCTCCGGCTCAACCGGCAGCACTCCGGTCTCCGAAGCCATCACGGCCAGACCGTCATGGGTGACCAGATAGCGCGCCGGGCGCAGACCATTGCGGTCAAGCGTCGCGCCAATCAGGCGGCCATCGGTGAAGGCAATCGCCGCGGGGCCGTCCCACGGCTCCATGAGCGACGCGTGATACTCGTAGAAATTGCGCTTCTCCTTGCTGGTGTGCTCCGACCACGCCTCGGGAATCATCATGGCCATGGCGTGGGGCAGGCTGCGACCCGCCTGCAGCAGCAATTCGAGCACGTTATCGAAATTCGCCGAGTCGCTACCCCCGGGCTGCACGATGGGGAACAACTTCTTGATGTCGTCCCCGAACAGCGGCGAACCGAGCGTCGCCTGGCGCGCCACCATCCAGTTGGCGTTCCCCTTGACGGTGTTGATCTCGCCGTTGTGCGCCACGTAGCGATAGGGGTGCGCCAGATGCCAGGTGGGAAACGTGTTGGTCGAGAAACGCTGGTGCACCAGGCACAGCGCACTGGTCACATCGGGATCTTCCAGGTCTTTATAGAACCTGCAGATTTGCGGCGCCAGCAGCAGGCCCTTGTAGATAATGGTCCGCGCCGAGAGCGAGGGCACATAAAACATGCCCTTGTGCTCAAGGGTCGAGCTGGCAATCTCGTTTTCGGCGCGCCGGCGTACGACATAGAGCTTGCGCTCGAACGCGTCCACATCCATGCCCGCGGCGCGCCCGATGAAAAACTGCTGAATGTAGGGCTGAGTGCCGCGCGCCACCCGCCCAATGGTGGTGCCATCCACGGGAGTGTCGCGCCAGCCCAGGACCGCGAGACCCTCTTCCCGAACGATGCGCTCCAGCACACCCTCGCATTGCAGCCGGTCGTGCTTCTCGACCGGAAAGAAGATCATGCCAACACCGTATTCGCCCGGAGCCGGCAGGTTGAATCCCAGGCTGGCGCACTCGCGCGCGAAGAACTTGTGCGGGATCTGGATCAGAACTCCGGCGCCATCGCCGGTTTCGGCATCGCAGCCACTGGCCCCGCGGTGGGTCAGGTTGATCAGGACATGGATGCCCTTGACGATGATGTCGTGCGACTTCTCGCCCTTGATGCTGGCGACAAAGCCGATGCCGCAAGCGTCGTGCTCATGACGCGGATCGTAGAGCCCTTGCGGCTCGGGAAGTCCATGGAAACAATCGCCTTCGTTCATCCTGCTGCTAACCTCTCGTTCCCTGTATCGATGCCGACACCTACCATCTGGCGCTGCCAAGCGCCTGGGGGCGCGACAAATGCCAACCCCCTTTAATACTGGGGAATCCGGCTATAAGTACAACGCACAATTTTGATGGAAACGATGCAAATTTTGGATGAGGCCGGGGAGCGGGGAGCAGCGCTTATCGGCACCACCGGCCGCTTCTCATATCACGACCGCCACAAAAATACCCACCGCTGCCCCCACCATGTAGAACGTGAAGTCTTGCAGGCTGGACAGGAACGAATCGTGTTCCGGGCCGAAGATGTCGATGATGAATTCCTTCACCAGCCCGAATGCGAGCACGGCGAGAAATCCCCAGCTCCAATGGTGGAACTTGAACGCGGCAGTCACCACCACTCCATAACCGATCAGGGCGTGAACTCCCTGATACGCGACGTTGGGCGATGGGTAATGGCCGTTGCTCATTGGACGGAACCAAGCACGGGGTGATTCTAAACTGGCGGAAGTTGAGGCGTTTAGCAGGCGTCAGCGAAGCGGGAGCCCGCTGGCGAAATCCTGAGCGAAGCGAAGGAACTCTGGCGGAAGCGTGTCGGAGTCGAACCGACCCGAGCCGGGTGAGACCCGACTCACACCGGTTTTGAAGACCGGGAGGTTCACCGGAACCCATGCGCTTCCAGTAGCCAGTTGCCAGTTGTCAGTGGCCAGTCAACACCACCAGCCGAACGGGCACGCCGCTGCTTGATTCTAGCGCATGCACCCGAGAGCACCGGTTCAAACCGACTGCCGCCGCGTACGGCCCAGGCGCCGGCGCGCGACCTCGAGCGCCTTCATTTCTGCCTCTTCGCGGCTCGCGCCAGTCTCCCGCACCAACGTGGCGCCCGGGGAGACGTTGTCCGCCTGGCAGTGAAATACCTCTCCCAGCTTGTAGGAGGTAAGCCGCAACGGCCAGCCTTCCACCTCCAATCGCTTTTCTTCGTAGGCTTCCGCTCGCATCGGTCTGTTCCTCGCACATGCTTCTAGCAAAGGGGTCCTTCGCTGCGCGGCGCTTTCGCGCCGCTCCGCTCAGGATTTCGGCGCGCGGCTCCCGGTCAGCGACTTCGTCGCCTCCCTCACGCCGCGCAAAACGCCTCAACTTTCATCTTCAGCTCACGCGGCGCGCGCCGATGTGTTCGACGCTCCCTTCTCGACCGGCGCCCCCACCAGATTGCCCCACTCCGTCCACGAGCCGTCGTAGTTAGTGACGTTCTGGTAGCCGAGCAGGTACTTGAGTACGAACCAGGTGTGGCTGGAGCGCTCGCCGATACGGCAATAGGCAATGATGGGACGCGTGCCGTCGATGCCTTCGCCGCCGTACAGCGTTTTCAGCTCGTCGTAGGACTTGAAGGTGCCATCGTCGTTCGCCGCCTTGCCCCAGGGGATGTTGCGGGCCCCGGGGATATGGCCGCCGCGCTGCGCAGTCTCGGGCAATCCCGGAGGCGCCACGATCTCGCCGGTGAACTCCTGCGGGCTGCGCACGTCCACCAGCGGCAGGCGATTGCGGCTGTGCTCCTGCACCTGCGGCAGGAAAGCGCGGATGGAGAGGTCCGCCGCCGGCGCGCGGTAGCTGGCGCGCGGATACGAGGCCGCGTCGGTCGTCAGGTCGCGGCCCTCCGCGATCCACTTCTTGCGGCCGCCGTCAAGGATGCGCACGTCGCGGTGCCCGTAAATCTTGGCCTGCCAGAACGCCCAGGCTGCGAACCAGTTGTTGTTGTCGCCATAGAGGATCAGCGTGGTGTCATTCGAGATCCCGGAGTTCGCCAGCAGGTTCTCGAACTCCGCCTGCGACAGAATGTCACGCCGCATCGGGTCGGCGAGTTGCGTGGTCCAGGACCAGGCGATCGCGCCAGGAATGTGTCCCTGCTCGTAGGCGTTGGTGTCTACGTCCACCTCCACCAGGCGAAGTCCGGGATCGCGCAGGTGCTCGGCCAGCCAGGAGACCGTTACCAGGACCTCGGGATGAGCGTACGTTGTCATGTTGTTTTCTCCTCTTCGTATTTCAGAAAACTCAAGCCCGTTACCGCTCACAAAAGAAAAACCCGCTCGTCAGTAACGGCGAGCGGGTCTTTACGAACTTGAGTAAGGTACTCTACCCACACGCCGGCGGCGAAGCGCTACAACAGCAGCAACAAGCCGCGAACGTCGGGTGAGTCCACATCCGGGCATTAGAATACTTACCCGACAAAAACATGTCAAACTCCAGGAAGCGTACAAGTCGGCGGAAGTGGCGCCGCTTCACGGTCGTCAAAGTCGATGTTTTCAGCGCGCGGCCTCTCGAAGGCAACCAACTCGCGGTATTCCTAGACGCACGCGGGCTGAGGGACGCCGAAATGCAGGCGCTGGCCCGTGAGATGAATCTGGCCGAGACTACTTTCGTGCTGCCGCGGCCGCGCGCGATCGAAAGCAAGCAGGGCGTCAAGGTGCGCATCTTCACGGTGCGGGAGGAGCTCGAGTTCGCCGGGCATCCCACGCTGGGGACAGCCTTCCTGCTGCGCAAGGCAAAGCAGCGCGAAGTCGTGCTTGACCTGAAGGTGGGCAGGATCGCGGTGCGCTTCGAGGAGCTGAATGGCACGCTGTTCGGCGAGATGCAACAGCGCGATCCGGTAATGGGATCCTTTCACGACAAGGGCGCGGTGGCGCTGGCCGCCGGCCTCGAGCCGGAGGCCATTGATTGCGACCTGCCCATCCAGACGGTCTCGACCGGCCTGCCTTTCGCCATCGTCCCCTTGCGCAGCCTGGCGGCGATTCGCGCTCTGAGTCCGAGCTGGAAGCGTATGGCCGAATACCTCGAGTCCACCGACGCCAAATTTCTCTACTTCGTTACCCGCGAAACCGTGGACCCCAAGGCGCGGCTGCACGCGCGCATGATTTTTTACAACGGCGAAGACCCGGCCACCGGTTCTGCCGCCGGGTGCTGCGCCGCCTGGATGGTGGCGCACGGCGTCGCCCGTCCCGAGGAGCGCGTGCTCATCGAGCAGGGTCTGGAGATCCGGCGTCCCAGCCGCATCTTCGTGCGCGCTTCGCGTACGGGTAATGGAATCGTTAATGTGCGCGTCGGTGGAAATGTGGTCAAGCTGATGCGCGGCGAAGTGTTGCTCTGAAGCGACCCTTGCGAAAACCGGCTCTATTGGCGGTCTCCGCGTCAAGAATTTCTTGCGAGAGTTCGCCCTCCGATGCTTCCCTTATTGGCACCAATGCCACTTTACACCGGCAGTCTTCTCTTCTAGGATGCTGACTCGTTGCACTCATTTTTTTTTGCGCACCGCGCGCTGCCCAGGCGTCGCGGGGGCTGGGCAGCACTTCCAGGAAGCCATGAAAGTCAAGAAAACCATCCTGTGTGTCGACGACAACGAACAAAATCTTTCCATTCGCAAGGTCATCCTGGAGACCCGCGGCTATCGCGTGGTGGCCTGCAACAACGGGCAGGATGCGCTGGCGGCCTTCCGCCAGGGCGGCATCGACCTGGTGCTCAGCGACCTCATCATGCCCGGCCTCGACGGCACCGAACTGATCGCGCACATCAAGAACGAAGCCCCCTGCCTGCCCGCCATACTTTTCTCCGGCAAAATCAAGGTGTATGAGAAGGACACACGCGCCGATGTCTTCCTGCCCAAGGGGATGTATGCGCCGGCGGAACTGCTGGAGCGCATCCGCACGCTGCTGGTGCGCAAGCGCGGCCCCAAGCGCGTGGCTCGGCCGGAAGAGACCGGCGTGGCCGCCGCGTCCTAGAACCTCAGCTCCTCACCACACCCTGCAAACCTTGGCTGGCACCATCGGCTGCCCCACCTTGCACCCAAACGCTTTCCCGAACTCCGGCATATTCACCAGTACGCCATTCGTGCGGAAGCGGTCCGGGGAATGCGGATCGGTGGTCACAATCAGCCGCTCCATCTCCGGACGCCACTGCGAGCACCAATTCTGCGCGAAGCCCAGGAAAAGCTCCTGCACCGGGGTGTAGCCGGCGGAGGATTTTCTGTTCAGATCGATGCCGTCCTGCGCGGCGCGCGCCAGGAATGCCATGTATGCCAGCCGCATACCGCCATTGTCCGCCGTGTTCTCGCCGAGAGTGAGCTTGCCGTTGACGTGGGTATCTCCCACAGTGAACTGAGAATACTCGTCGACGATGCACTGCGCCTTCTGGGTGAACTTTTCGGCGTCGTCCTTTGTCCACCAATCGTCCAGATTGCCGTGCCCGTCGAACTGCCGCCCTTGATCGTCGAAGCCGTGGGTGATCTCGTGCCCCATGAACACGCCAATATGCCCGTAGTTGACGGCATCCGGCTGTGTCGTGTCGAAGAATGCCGGCTGCAGTATGCCGGCCGGAAAATTTATATCGTTCATGTTGGGGTCGTAGTAGGCGTTCACCGTCGGCGGCGACATCAGCCACTCCTGGCGATCGACCGGCTTCCCGATCTTCGCCAGTTGCCGGTGCGATTCAAACTCCGCCGCCCGCACATAGTTTCCGAAAGCATCGCCGCGGACAATCTCCAGCCTGGAGTAATCACGCCACTTATCGGGATACCCCACCTTGTTGGCGATCAGGTGCAGCTTCTCTTTGGCGCGCGCCTTGGTGGCCGGGCTCATCCAGTCCAGGGACGTGATATCGCGATCCAGCGCCGCCTCAATGTCGTGAATCATCCGCACCGCCTTGTCCTTGCTAGCGGCCGGGAATTGCTGCTCGACGTATGCCTTACCCAGCGCTTCCGAAAGCGCCTGGTCCGCACTGCGGACACAGCGTTTCCAGCGCGGCTCCTGCTCGGGAATGCCCGCCAGTTTGCGCCCGCCGAAATCGAATTGCTCATCATCCAGCGCCTTGGGCAGGACCAACCCCGAGATCGAACTGACCAGTTGCCACCGCAGGTAGGCCTTGATGGTCGGCAGGTCCGTGTCAGCGAGCACCTGGTTCATGCCTTTGAAAAACTCGGGTTCGGCGACATTGATCTCGGTGAACGCCGGCGACCCGGTGGCTGAGTAAAGTCGCTCCCAGTTGAATACTGGTGTAAGCGCCTGCAGATCCTTGTCCGGCATTTTGTGGTAGATGTTGTAGGGATGGGCGCACTGGGTGCCGGACCTGCCGTTTGCGCAAGAAGCACGCTGGCCCCGGCCAGAAACAGGAGAAGAGCGGGAGCTTTTTTCGTCCAGGACATCGTTCCCTCCGACGAAAGATGATACTGGAACAACCGCGCGCCTGCAGGCCTGAGGAACTACCCCCAACTGTCATCCCGAGCAAAGCGCGAGGGAGCATCGCGACCAAGCGCAAGGCGAGGGACCTCGGGGTTGATTCTGGCCAACAGAACACAGAACCGAGATCCTTCGCCTGCCTGTGCTCGTGTAATATCAATTCTCGGCATGGCGGCGATCATCGAGGCGGAAAATCTGACGAAGATCTACCGCGTGGGCAAGGTAGACATCCCGGCGCTGCGCGGGGTGAGCCTCGCAGTGGAGCGGGGCCAGTTCGTCAGCATCGTGGGGCCTTCGGGCAGCGGAAAATCCACGCTTTTCTACCTGCTGGGCGGGCTGACGCGGCCCAGCTCGGGGCGAGTGGTAATCGACGGCGAGGATTTTTCGCGGATGAGCGACGCCCAGCGCACCGCGGCGCGCCGGCGCAAGATCGGATTCGTCTTCCAGAAGTTCAATCTGCTGCCCACGCTCGACGCGCGGGGCAACATCGACGTCGCCGCCGACATCGCCGGCACCAACGGGCGCGCCGACCGGGAGTTCTTCCAGCAGATCGTCAGCATGCTGGGCATCGGCGAGCGCATGCACCATCGCCCCGCTGAGCTTTCCGGCGGCGAGCAGCAGCGGGTAGCGCTGGCGCGGGCGCTGATCAACCGTCCCGCGATTGTGCTGGCCGACGAGCCCACCGGCAATCTCGACTCCGTGAACTCGGAGATCGTGCTGCGCATGCTGCGTCAGTCCAACCAGGAGCTGCGGCAGACGGTGCTGATGATCACTCATAATCCGGAGGCGGCAACGTACGGCGATGGCAGCCTGCACATGCGCGACGGACAGATAGTGCCACCCGAAAAGGACCCGCAGTGGACGCCGCACCCGCCGACTTCAGAAGTAAGTGAGCCGTGAACGCAAAGACAAACGCGCAACGGGGAATACCCTTTAGCTGGGGCTGCGACCGGGAAATGAAAAGCAGCCGTGATGGAGAAACTACCCGCCCGCGCCACTGCCCCCACCGGCTCCCAGAGGGTTGTACTGCCCTGAATTGAAGTCCCAGCCGTCCTTGTACCCCGCGACAAAGCCGCGACGGAACCGTCGCACATACGTTGCCTGATCACCGTACTGCGGGGTATACCCGTCGAGCGCCTGGTCGTAAACAGGGCCACTTTGGTCGCTGTAGCCATTGGAAAGAGCTTCGGAATCGTTGGAGCCCTGGCGGTAGCCATCCATGTATCCGGCGCGGAACGCCGAGTCATGGCGATTTACCTTCACATGGGCCGCGTTGGGATCTTTGTGATGCTTGGGCGACTCCGCGAACGCGCCGACCGCGAGCGCGGTGGCTAGTAACAGGAAACATACGATTCGGCAGCTCATATTCTGCACCCCCACAAGCGCAGGCCAGCCGTCGAAGCTGGGACGCCTTGTATCTTAGATGCTGGCGGGCAGAGCCTGGGCACACATCCTGGCGAGTTCGGCTGCCAGCGTGTTCGCCGTGGCGGCGCCGCGCGACAAGAAAAATCAGTACCGCCTAGGGCGTCTTCAAGCCTAGCGCTCGCAGGGTGGGTCCGTCGGGAGCGGCCCCGCTTTCCGATTTCGTAACTACTCCGAACCCGCCGGAATAATCCCACACCGTCCATCCCATGCCATGGCGCTCCAGCGAACTGCGCACGTCCGCCAGCCAGGCCGTACGGGACTCTATATCAGCGTACTTCCGGTACACCCCGAACTCGGCACAGATTACCGGTACCCCATGGCGTCTGGCCCACTCCGCAACCTGAGATATTTCGGCCTCGACCCGTGCGCCGTTCCAGCGCTCAAACCCGTAACGAATTACATAAAGGCGGTGGGCCGCTTCCGGCACTTCGGCGGCCGCCTTTTCCGCGGATTCTGGCGTCGATGGGTAGGCCAGCCCGCGCGCAAAATGCCAGAAGTTCGCCCCCCAGTCAGCGCCCTGATGGGTGAAGATGTGCGGCTCGTAGAAATGAAAGCTGTAGATCACGTTTGCATCCCGGAGCGGCTCCAGGAAAAGCAGATCGTCGTCGGCCGACCAATGCGCTCCGGCCGCAATGATTGTGCTCTGGGACGCTCCCTCGCGGATCGCCGCTGCCAGTTTGGCCTGTACGCCGGCCCAGCGGTAGCGGTCTTGCTCTCCCGGTTCGTTGAGGATCTCGAAGAAAACCGAATCCGGATCCAACGCCCCGTAGTGCTTCGCAAAGGCACGCCAGAAGTCTTCGAATTGCTCAACCAAACCATCGTCTTTGGCAAGCCGGTTCTTGAACTCGCGAGCAGGATGTATGTCCAGTATGACTGCCAGACCGTTGGCAAGGATGTTCCGCACCGCCTCGTCCAAATAGCCCAGATACTCCGTCGGAATCGCGTCTGCCTCGCCTTCCCGAAACATCGGCTGGGGGTTGATGCTGAGCCGCACGTGGTCAAAGCCCATGGCCTTGATGAGGGCAAGGTCGCTGGGGGTAGTATGCAAAGCGAAGTGGTCCTTGGTATAGCCCTTCGGGTCCGCGACTTGGGCGAACCATCCACTGAGATTCACCCCATGCCTAAGGTGGGCGAGTCTTCGTGCGGCGATGCCCTCCGGAGCTTGTCGCGAAGGGGCGTTCTGTTGCGCTTTAGACGCCTGCGCCGGGAGTTGGCACGGGCATAACAGAACAAGCAAGAGCGGAGCAAGGCAGGTGCATAACTGGTGGCTTGGCCACTCGCTGCCCATCACGCGACGAGTATACGCTGGCCTCCCGGCAGATCACTACCGTGGCACGCAGTGAATTGGAACCAAGGCCGCAGGTGCTGTAGAATTAGTCAGCGAGCGGGAGTAACTCAGCGGTAGAGTGCGACCTTGCCAAGGTCGAAGTCGCGGGTTCAAATCCCGTCTCCCGCTCCAGTTTTCTGTTCCTGGCCCTCGCATAGCGCTGTTCGGGGCGCGGTACCCAAGTGGTAAGGGAGAGGTCTGCAAAACCTTTATACGTCGGTTCGATTCCGACCCGCGCCTCCAATCCCGATCAACATTGCATTGCATCTGGACAGCTCGCTGCACTCGGGATTTCGGCAGCGGCCCTTCGAGTTCGACCAAGGTGCAGGCGAGCAGGAATCCATGTAGAATCTTTGCCGGCCTCGAAATCAGAAAAAGGAAGTGTTGATCGAGTATGGCTACAGTAGCAATTCCCAAGGTCAGAATTACCGGCGGCAGTTTTCTGCTGGAAGAACGCAATCCTAACGACGTCTTCACACCGGAAGACTTCAGCGAAGAACACCTACAGATAGCCAAGACAGCGGAAGAGTTCGCGACCAACGAGATCGTGCCCGCGGCCGAAAAGCTTGAGCACAAGGAGTGGGGCATCGCGCGCGATCTCATCAAGAAGTCCAGCGAACTGGGCCTCAGCTCGGTGGACATCCCGGAAGCCTACGGCGGGATGGACATGGACAAGGTCACGTCCTGCATCATCGCCGACAAGATCTCCAAATATGCCGGCTTCGCCACCACCTGGGGGGCGCACACCGGCATCGGCACGCTGCCTATCGTCTTTTTCGGAACCGAAGCGCAGAAGAAGAAGTACCTGCCACGGCTGGCGGCGGGCGAGATGGTGGGGGCATATGCGCTGTCCGAATCATCTTCCGGATCCGACGCGCTCAACTGCCGTGCCCGCGCGCAGCTCTCCCCCGACGGCAAGTACTACATCCTGAACGGCGAGAAGATGTGGATCACTAACGCCAGCTTTGCCGACCTGTTCACCGTCTTCGCCAAAGTAGATGGCGAGAAGTTCACGGCATTCCTGGTGGAGAAGAATTTCCCCGGCTTCGCGGTGGGCGCGGAAGAGCACAAGATGGGTATCCGCGGCTCCTCCACGTGTCCGCTGATTCTCACCGACTGCAAGGTGCCGGTCGAAAACCTGCTGGGCGAAGTCGGCAAGGGCCACATCATCGCCTTCAACATTCTGAACGTGGGCCGCTTCAAGCTGGGGGCCATGTGCGTAGGCGGCGCGCGCAACTCGCTGCAGTCGGCGATTGAATATGCCAAACAGCGCAAGGCGTTCGGCAAAGTGATCGCCGATTTCGGGCTGATTCGCGAGAAGCTGGCCGACATGGCAGTGGGCGTGTTCACGGGCGAGTCCATGGTCTACCGCACCATCGGCATGATTGACGTGGCGCTCTCCGAGATCGATAAATCCAGCCCCAGCGCCGCGGCCGAGATCCGCAAGTCTATCGAGGAGTATGCCGTCGAGTGCTCCATCCTCAAGGTTTGGGGCTCGGAGATGGTGGACATGGTGGTGGACGAGACGGTGCAGATCTTCGGCGGCTACGGCTTCGTCGAGGAGTATCCCGCCGAGCGCGCCTACCGCGACGCCCGCGTGAACCGCATCTTCGAGGGCACCAACGAAATCAACCGCCTGATTATCACCGGCTGGCTGCTGAAGCGCGCCATGAGCGGCCAGATTCCCTTGCTGCCGGCGATCAAGAAGCTGATGGATGAAGTGCTCTCCGGCCCCTCGATGGGCGAAGGCCCTGAGGGCACGCTGGCCGCGGAACGCGCGATGCTCGCCAACGCCAAGAAGATTTCCCTCTTCGCCTCCGGCGCGGCTTCGCAGAAATACATGCAGCAGCTCGCCGACCAGCAGGAGATCATGGGCGCGCTGGCCGACATCGTGATCGAGACCTATGCCGCGGAATCAGCCCTGCTGCGCGCCGAGAAGATGATGGAACGGCAAGGCGAATCCGGCGCCGGCCTGGCCGTCACCATGGCCCGCGTCTATCTGCAACACGCCGTGGAGAAGATCGAGACCTCGGCGCGCAAAGTGATCACCGCCGTGGCCGATGGCGACATGCTGCGCACCCAACTGGCAATCCTGAAGCGGCTTTCGAAGTACGAGCCCTTCAATACCATCGCCCTGCGGCAGCAGATCGCTCAGCGCGTGATCGAGACCGGGAAGTACACGGTGGCTTAAGAAAAACGCCACGGATTATTCGTCCACGCAATGCGAGGACATCGCGTTGCTCGGGGAAACAACCGTCGTTCCGAAAATTGAACCCTAACGCAGCTCCAGTGCTGCTGCAGCTTCCGTGAAAGGGCACGGCTTTAGCCGTGCCGATATGTGCCGCGAGTGAATCGGCCTTCAGGCCCTGGGGCGCGTCCCCCAGCGGCTAAAGCCGATGTCTCTGGTGGTGGTTTACGGCACGCCTGAAGGCGTGCCCCTTCACAAATACATCTCCAGTCGAAGCGCTCCAGTTTTGAAGACGCTGAACGAAGTCTACTCCTCACTCTCGACGCGCCGTCGTTACGAAGTCTGGTTTCTGCGCCTGGGCCTGGCCGGCGGCGAGGGAGCGTGGTGGTTCCGGTATTTGCTGATGAATCCCGGGCGCGGCGGATGCGCGGGAGATCCACGGGGGAAGCCGGTTCAGGTGTGGGCCACATGGTTTCCGCCAGGAGGCAAACCTCAAAGCTTCATTCAAGGGTTTTCCTTGCAGGATCTTGATCTCAGCGCCAGAGGTCAGGCCCCATTCCACTTCCGAATCGCCAACCACCGGATCGAAGACAACTCCTGCCAGGGCGCCTTGGAAGCCGAGGGACACTCGATTTCCTGGAATCTGCACTACCGCTCCACCTTTCGAACTACGCTGAGCGACAAGGGCTGGATCGGTTTTTCGCGAACGCCGCATTCCGACGCGCATTTTTCGGGGCAGATCATCTTCGATGAGCGAAGTTTTGCAGGAGACCCGCTGGGGTTCGGGATTCAAGGACACAATTGTGGCTACCGGCACCGGAGCTTCTGGACCTGGGCCCATGCGTATCTGCCTCGGCCTGATGGAGGCATAAGCACGGTGGAAGCGCTGGTATACGATATGCCCTTCGGGCTGGTGTTCCGCAAGGCGGTGCTGTGGCACGACGGAAAAGCCCACGTCTTCCGTGGTCTGGAGGAGAGGACGAGAGACCCGGAACATCTGCGGTGGGAGTTCCGATGTGTCACGCGCGGTGGATTACAGATGGAGGTTGCGCTGGACGGTCGCGGGTCCACCCTGCATCGCCTTCCCTACCTCAAGACTGACTGCACCGGCAGCTTTGCAGTCGCCAACAACAGCCTGGCAAAGGCGACTGTTCGATTAGTGCAACCGGGCCAGCCGGTCGAGGAGTTCGAGACAACCACCGGCGCCGTGGTGGAGATGGCGGGTCGTTGTTGACCGGTTGTGCCCGTGCCATCGGTGACCGGCGTCACTGAAGGACTCCCCCCTTCCAGCTACAAAATCGAGTCGCTCCCACCTTAAATGGTGCGGCGGCGGCCGTGTTCAAGGAGCATCAGACATGGTTATAATCCCGGCCGAAGTGAAGACACCGACTTCGCCCGCTTGAGGGCGAGTCGCAAGGAGATCTACATGCGGCGGCTTCTCTTCTGTGTCCTTGCTTTATTCCTGGTATCAACCGCTATTCCGACGTTCTCACAACAAACTGACGTCAGACAGTTCGTCGTTTTTGGGGCCTATACGTACCTCGACACCCGGTCGCTGAACCTGGTTCAGCGCGGATTCGATGGCGACCTTGGTTACAACTATCGCAGTTGGCTGTCGTTCGGTTTCGATTTCGGCTACTACACTGGCCACAACACGATATTTCCGAACGAGCTTAGTCCGGCGGGACTGGCGTTACTAGGCCACTTGGGACCACTCCCGCCCGGGTTCGGGTTGCCTTTCAATATCAACACCCAAACGTATGAGGCTGGACCGCAACTCAACTATCGTCACCTGAAAAAGGTAACCCTCTTCGTGCGTCCGGCGCTCGGGGCATTGCACGCGAATGCCAAAGTGAGAAATGGGTTTCTTGCCGTGCTCCCGGACGGCTTCGGCGCGGCGATTTGCGGAACCCTGAACGGGTGCTCGAAGAACGACACAACGCCGTTTTATGGCTTCGGAGGCGGGATCTCCTGGGAGATCACCCCGCACTTTGGTCTTCGCGCAACCGGTGACTTTGCTCACTACGATTTCTTCTCGAAATTGCTGAACGGCGGCCGTAATAGCGTCCGGGTCTCGATTGGGCCCAAGTTCAGCTTTGGAAAGAACATCCTGGAGAAGTAGATAGCCGTTGGACTCTTAGAATTTATTGGTCGGCCGCTCCCCTCGCTGAGGAGCGGAAAATGTGACGCTGTTCTGCCGTGCAAAGCTTGGAGGCAGAGAACAAGGCGATGTGGCAGGCTAGGCTGCTATCTCGCCGTGGCGGAGTCTGCAGACTCTCTCCCCCTGAGCCGGGCGCGCCCGCTGGAGACGGCATTGCGTTAAGCACCGGATTCCAAGTACATTGACTAATAGAGCAACTTGCGATGTGGGCTTGGAATTCCGGGGGAACAGAGCAGTAATGAACGAAACCATCAATGACATTTTTTTCTCCGTGGTTGAGCGCAACCAGGAGCAGGTCATGCTGTACAAGCAGACCGTCAAGTGGGTCCCGATCTCGTCGCGCGAGCTGTACCGCGAGGTGATTGGGACGGCGCGGACGCTCGCCCAATGGGGCATCGGCAAAGGCGATCGGGTGGCTATTCTCAGCGAGAACCGTCCGGAGTGGGCGGTGGCCGATTTTGCCACCCTGCTCTTGGGCGCGGCCGACGTTCCCATTTATCCCACCCTTACGGAAGAGCAGACGCTGGCCATTCTTCAGGATTCGGGAGCGCGCCTGGCCTTTGTGTCGACCGTGGAGCAGCTTAAGAAGGTACTGGCCATCAAGGACCGGACCGCGATCGAGAAGGTGGTGGTAATGGATTACGTGGGGATTCCCGAGGGCATCCCCATGCACCGCATGATGATGAACCAGGACACCGGGCGCGACGCTGAAATGGATGCCCGCGGCAAGTCCATCAAGCCCGATGATTTGGCGACGATCGTGTATACGTCGGGGACAACCGGCACGCCGAAGGGAGCGATGCTGAGCCACGGCAACATCGCCTCCAACCTTCTCTATGCGCACGGCTACTTCGATCTGGGTCCCGGCCAGTTGGGCATTTCGTTTCTGCCGCTCTCGCATGTGACAGCGCGGCACCTCGACTACGTGCTCTTCCAGAACGGCGTAACCATCGCCTATTGTTCTAACTTCACGCTGATGCCGCAGTACATCACCGAGGTCCACCCCACCATCTTCGTCGGGGTTCCGCGGGTGTACGAGAAGATCCGCGACAAGGTCCGCCGCGATGCCGCAAAGGGCCTCAAGCGGACGGTCTCCGATTGGGCGCTGCGCGTCGGCCGTTCCCACCGGGAGGAGATTCTCGCCGGCAAACAGCCCGCAGCCTTGAGTTGGAAGCTGGCCGATTCCCTGCTTTACTCCAAGATCCGCGCGGCCTTGGGAGGACGCGTCCAGACGTTCGTCTCGGGTGGCGCTCCCCTGGGCCGCGATTTGGCGGAGTGGTTTGCCGACATCGGCATTCGCATCCATGAAGGCTATGGCCTGACCGAAACCTCGCCCGTCATCGCCATTAACAATCGCGAACAGCACCGGCTGGGGACCGTGGGCAAGGTGATACCCAACGTGGAATGCAGAATTGCCTCGGACGGAGAGATCCAGGTTCGCGGTCCCTCGGTCTTCCAGGGTTACTGGAACAAGCCCGAGGAGACGCGCAACGTCTTTGAAGATGGTTGGTTCAAAACCGGTGATATCGGCTGCCTGGACTCCGATGGGTTCCTGACCATCACCGATCGCAAGAAGGATCTGCAGAAGACATCGGGAGGCAAGTTCATCGCTCCGCAGCCGATCGAGCTAACCTTGAGCGCCAGTTCCATGGTGGCGTATGCGGCCGTGTTCGCGGACGGCCGGAAATTTGCGGCGGCGGTGCTTGCCCCGGAATTCGCGGCCTTGGAGGAGTGGGCTCGGGACCAGCAGATAGGCACCATCAACCGGCAGCAACTCGTGGCGCATCCCAAGGTGCAGGCGCTTTACGAGGGGATCGTAGCCGAGGTAAACAAGAATCTCGCCCAGTACGAGGCCATCAAGAACTTCTTGCTGGTGTCGGACGAGTTCACGATTGCCGATGGCCAGCTTACGGCTTCAATGAAGATGCGCCGTCGCGAGGTGGAGCGGCGGTATCGGGCACAGATCGAGGCCCTCTATGGCAACGCCGAGCGCTCCAGCGCTGGCGCTCGAGTCGCGGCCACTCCGTTTGTTGGGGCGGGCGAAAAGGTCTAACATTGCTGATTGCAGCCTAAACCGCGTGCCATCCGGATCTTCTATGCCGGACCAATCTTTCTTCGAAGCCTATCTGCAGGGGCTGGCTCCCGAACAATTACAGCAAGCGTTTCGCAGCCTGGTGCCGGAGGGCGCCACGCGGGAGGAGCAGGTCGCCGCCATACTGGCCGCCCTGACGAGCGAGACGGGACGCACCGTGCGGGCACAGATGGGCCGATGGATTGTCGATCACCTCATCCCGGTCGAGCATTTGGTTCCTGAGCCCTATACGGCGTGGCGTCAGCCGGTGCGGGAGGCCATGCTGTTCGTGGCTGAACACTTCTCGGACGCGCGCCTGGCCGAAAAGCTGCTGGAGCAGATCGAGCTGCCGCCGAACGCCCGTCCGGAGACGCGCCTGTTGCAACTGATTGCCAGGGTCCCCGGACTGCAGAAACTGGGGCAAGTGCTGGCCCGCAACCGTCACCTCCGTCCCGCACTGCGCAAGGCGCTGGCAGAACTGGAAAACGGTATTCACGACGTGGATGCGGCCGGTGTCCGGGCGATCATCGCCGAGCAACTGGGTCCGAAGCTGGAACGCTTCGAAGTAGAAATTGCGCCTGACCTCCTGTCAGAGGCCAGCGTGAGCGCGGTTATCTGCTTTACCTGGCGCAATCCCGAAAGCGGGGAGCGCGAGCGGGGTGTGTTCAAGGTCATGAAGCCGCACATTCCCGTCTACTTTGCCGAGGACATGCAGTTGCTGCAGGAAATGGCTCACTACTTCGGGCGGCGGCACCGCGAATACGGGCCCGGCGCCCGCGCGATCCCGGATACTTTCAGGAAAGTTCGGCGGCTGCTGCAACATGAGGTGGATTTTCCCGGCGAGCAGAAGACGCTGCTGCAAGCCGGGACGCTCTACAAGAATGTACCCAAGGTCCGTGTCCCACGCGTGATGCAGCCGCTGTGTACCCGTACGATCACCGCCATCACGGAAGAGACCGGGAGCAAGATAACGGATGAGGCGGTCCGGATTCCCCCCTGGCGCCGGCGGGCAGTGGCTGAGCAACTGCTGGAAGCCCTGGTCGCAGTCCCGCTCTTCTCGCCCGCCGAGTATTCACTCTTTCATGCCGATCCCCACGCCGGTAACCTGCTCTATAACGGCCGCACCGGGGAATTGATCATCATCGATTGGGCCCTGCGGGAGCGGCTGGATCGCCAACAGCGCCGCCAGCTCGCGCTGCTTTTCCTGATGGTGGTATTCCGTGATCCCGTGGGTGCTTCAAACGCAATCACTGCACTGGCGGAGCAACCCGTGCGGCGCAGCTCAAGAAAGAAGGAGGTGATCCGCGAGCGTGTTCGCCGCTTTCTGGACACCCTGCCGGTGACCCGTTTGCCCAGCGCTACGGACTCCATGCGGCTATTGGAAGATGTGGCGTTTCAGGGGATACGCTTCCCCGCCCCGCTGATCATGCTTTCGAAGGTCTTGTTCACGTTGGATGGCATTCTGGAGGACATCGGCGGGAGCAGCGCTTCGATGGGCATGGTCATGGCCCGGCACATCGCCCGCCTCCGCCTGACGCATCCCACCGCCTTTCGCTCGCCGCTTACCACCGGCGACTGGGTCACGATCCAATGCAGCGCGCTGCTCTACAGCAGCCGGCTGTGGATCAAAGGCGAACAGGCGATCCTGGATCGGCTCTTGTCGCGCAACGCGGCTCCTGTGAAGCCGGCAAGGCGCGCTGCCCTGGCGCGCTGAAACTGCCAGGGCAAGGCTGACGCTTCAGGCGGCGGTTGGGACCTCGAGCTTTGCCTCATGAATAGAGGCGATGGCCTTGTCTATCCACTCCAAAGCATCGTCATCGAACCATTCTGGGGGCGCAGTTATCTCTTGCCGCGCGCGGCGCAGACTTTCCAGTACGTATTCCGTTTCCTCGGTCCGGCGATCCACGTGGGGGAGTGCCTTTCTGTAGGATTTCTGATGTCATCAAGCTGCCAAGGGCAATTCCTCAGGAACTGCGCTTGCGTCCGTCCACCTGCCACTGAGCGCCATTACGGCAATCCAGGAGGCAACCGGGCAATGCAAGCACGGTCCGTCCTCGGACTGTTCGTACAGACTCTGCCGCTCATAGCACTCTAAGGGGTCTGGCCGTCGGCACTGTACGGAGATCCCGGACCTGTCGAATTCAATTATCTTCATAGACACCGCCTACAAAATGCTCAGGCCGTCCGAAAAAGCGTGCGCGAATCTGCTGCGCGTCACAGTGACGGGCATCACCGCCAGCCGTGACGTGTTGCAAAACAGGCCATGCCTGCGCGTTCAAACCGGCAATGAAAACTGATTTCAATAACATTGCGAGCGGGTCAGATGGGCGTACAATGCAGACCATTTTTGGAGTCAACATAATGCTCGGCATTGGCGCCAGGAAGTCAGCGAGGTAGATATGCCTAAAGGGAAACCCTATCGTGACCTGATGAGGAAGCTCTTCGACGCCGGGCAAATCTTCGAGAAGCGGGAGGCGCTCCAAGGCATACGGGTCCTGGAAGTGTGCTATGTCGTTCTCGGCCCGGCAGCGTGCGATTACCTGGCGGAATTCGGCGCGGAGGTGATCAAGTTCGAAGGGCAACGGGGGGATCAGATGCGCTTCGTGACTCCGTATGCCTATTTCTGGAAGAACATGTCGCCGGGACTGGAGATCGAAAACCACAATAAATACTGGGTCGGGATGCACCTTGGCAATCCTCGAGCCAAAGAGCTTTTCTTGGACCTGGTGAAGAAGTCCGATGTGGTCGTGGACAACCTCACGCCGGGCAGAATGGCGCAGTGGGGGTTGAGCTACAAGGAACTCAGCCAAATCAATCCGCGAATCATTCAACTGCATGTTTCCGGCTACGGAAGCTGGGGACCCTGGACGGGACGAACTTCCTACGACGCGGTGGCGCAGAGCATGGGAGGTCTGTCCTCGATTACCGGTTTCGAAGAGCGCGGCCCTATCAAGTCGGGAGTCTGGATTGCGGACTGGGTCACCGGGCTGATGTGCGCGGTCAGCATCGTTGCGGCGCTGAACCACCGTGCCAAAACCGGGGAAGGCCAGTTCATCGACTACATGCAGGTGGAAAACGTAATCCGTTTCCTTGACTGGACCTGGCTCTACTCGTTCAAGACCGGTGAAAACAGAAAGCGCTCTGGGAACCGCGACCTTGCCATCTGTCCTTCCGACCTTTTCCAGTGCAGCGATGGCTGGGTGGCCCTGGCGGCCTTCGGCGAGCCGGAATTCAAGGGCTTGTGCACGGCCATGCGGCAGCCCGAGTTGTACCGGAAATATCCCAATCCGACCCAGCGGCTGAAGGATGAAAATGCCAGAAAGATTCTCGATCGGATTACGCAGTGGACCAGGAATAAACGTGTGCGCGAGGTGGAAGCGCTCGGGAGCAAGCACGGTTTTGCGGCGTCTCGGGTTTTGAGCGCGAAGGACGCTTATCACAGCCGGCACTTGCGGGAACGAAGCACAATCCAGGAATACGACGACCCGCTCTATGGTTCCATGGCGCAACAGTGCTACCCGCCGCGGTTGAGCGAAACGCCCGGGCGACTGAAATGGAGCTGCCGTCCCCTGGGCTTCGACAACGGCTACGTGTTCACGAAGATCCTCGGATTGCCGCCAGACGAGGTGAAGAAGCTGGAGGAAGAAAAAGTTATCTTCCGGTGGAACCCGCAAATTCCGTCTCATTGTCCTCCGCCGGAGTGGGACGGCGTGAGCGGCGTTAAGCTTCCATAGTCTTTGGGGAGGAGCAATATGGATGACAAGAACATCGTCGGCATGGCCAAGGACAAGGAGTATGCGAGATGGGCATATGCGGAGACACGTCCTGAAGACGCAGTGAAGAAACCCGAAGCCCTCGCCCACACTGTTGTGATCGACGCCAGCTATGGCAGCTTTGCCGGCCTCTTTGCCTCCTCGATTCTGGCGGAGATTGGCGCGGAGGTGATCCGCGCTGAGCCTCCGGGCGGAGACCTTGCGCGCAAGATGTCTCCTTACGGAATGATGATCAAAGATTCCGGCCTCGCCTACATCAACGAGGGTCGGAACAAATTCCATATCACGCTCGACCTTACCAAGACCGAGGGAAGGAAGCTGTTTTCCAAACTGGCGGACAAGGCTGACGTGCTGATCGAAACCTTCAAACCCGGCTATCTCGATAGCCTCGGCATTGGATATCGACAACTGAGCAAGAAGCATCCGGGCTTGATTTTTTGCGCCATCCACAGTTACGGCCAGCATGGAGAAGACGCCGAGAAACATGCCAATCAGCCAGGGTATGACATTGTCGATCAGGCGCGCGGGGTCATCATGTCCATTACCGGAGAGCCGGACCTCGATCCAGAACTCCCCGGCGAGTATAAGAGGCCGCTGAAGCACGGTAGCTGGATGGGATGGTATGTTGGCGGCGCCTGGGCTGCCTTCGGAATCCTGCTGGCGCTGTTCGACCGGACAAGGACAGGCAAGGGACAACTGATTGATTGCTCGCCGCCCGAGGGACTGCTCGCCATCTCGAATTACGTCATGCAGTACTTCCACATGTCCGGGCAGGAAATGCCCAGGGCCGGAAACTACGACTATGCCGTCTTCCCTTATACCTATGTTGCGTGCAAAGATGGCTATACGTTCATCTCCGGCTTCACCGACCCTAACTGGACGGCGCTCTGCGAAATCATGAACCGGCCCGACCTGAGGGCGCAATTTCCCACCATCAAGGAACGGCTGAATCCTCAGAACCAGCCCACCATCCAGCATGAGATTGAGAAGTTCACCACCCAATACACCTCAGACGAACTTCTGGAGATGGTCCAGGAGTACGGCAAAAAGCCTGACAAGAAGGGCACCGTAGTTACGGGCAGACTGGAGAACCCCCGGGAGATTCTGGGCCGGGAACACTGGCAGGAAAGGAAGACCTTTGTTCGTTGCAATGATCCATACTATGGCGAACTGCTGGTTCCCAATTCCACGTTCAAAGGCATGTCAAGAACGCCCGGCAGGATGAAGTGGGCGTGCCGGCGGATCGGCGCCGACAATGAGTTCATCTATCAGAACTACCTCGGAATCGGCGGCCGAAGGCTGCGCCAACTGAAAAAGGCAGGCGTGATCTGAGGTGAAATCGCCGGGGTCGGCTAATCCGGTACTTGCGCTTCCGCCAGGCGGGTAGCGACGATGGTGTAGACCGAAGGGTTGAAAACCAGCCCAATGTGCGTGCCGCTGACTTCGAAGTCGCTGTCCGGGTCACCGGTTCGGCAATATCGCCAATCCACGAATCCGTCATCACGAGTGTAGATGGCGGTCTGCAGCACCGGCGCGGCCATCTTGCAAATCAGCGAGCTGACGAATTCACAGGTACACCGTGCCGTATAGCAATCGGGCAACACTTCCTTACCATGTTCCCTGATCACTTGTTCGCGCACGGCTGCCGTTGCCTCCATCAGGCTGCGGTGAAGTACCTTGCCGCGGAATGGCGCCGCCAGTGAGATGACGGATGCCACGTCGTCGGGTTGCTGCGTGGCGATGGAGCGTGCCATGATCCCGCCCAGGCTGTGTCCGATGAGGTGAACCTTCCGTCCCGTCTCCCGCGACGCCTTCTCCATGATCTCGCTGAGCCGGTACTTGATAAGCAGATTGGGACATTCAGCGTTGAGATGAATCCCCGAAAGATAGGGGCGGTAACCCACACGGGAAAGCCAGGAGCTCATGTGGGCCATATAAACGTCACTGCCGAGGAACCCCGGGATGATGACGACTGCCGAGCCGTCACCGCGCGGCACGCCCAAGCCATAGTAGACGGGTGATGCATGCAGCAGGAGAAGTTCGGCGCCGAACAGCGCCTCTTTCCAAATGGGAATGTCCGCCTCTTTTTCGGGGCGGTGGTTGCTAGGTTGCCGTCGCGCCATAGAGGGTGGTAAGTGTTCTTTCCCTTTCCACAAGGAACGAAGCTCCCCACTCCGCGGGTATGACTCTAACTCTAACGGCGTTTCAGTGCTAGCGGTTTTTTTCCTCGCATGACCATGAAGCCCGCGTCCAGGCAGGGGGTTACGATGGTAACCGGATGGGGCAAGTTGTAAGGCGCTTAAGCAGGCCCGAATCGCAAAACCACTCCGTCGCTAGCCGAAACGGAAGTGACGTGCCGTTGTGCCGGCAACGGCACGTCTCTCGATCTTTCTCGGTAAGCCCGCTACGCCCTCAACCACCTCAAAAATCAGGCGACGGCGTGCGTCACCCGTGGTGTTGCGGCCTTCCGCGGACGGGGCGCTCGCTTCACCCGACGCTGAGCCGGCTTGATCATGGAGTCGATCATCGCCTTTTCGGCATCGACGAATCTTTTTACGCCCTCGCCTGTGATATTGGCCATGGGCAGCAGCCGGAACGGCTTCACCAGTTCCAGGGTCCGGGTTGCCGCCTTGAGGTTGACGTTCATCTGCTGACCGGCGATATCGAGCATCTTCTTCTGCATCTCGATAAAAGCATTGCTGGCTTCGCGCGCCAGCTTTGCCAGTTCCGTCTTCTTGACCGGATGCGCGGCCTTCTCGGCTCGGCCGCTGGTCAGCCGCGTGGTCTCCTGCGCGACAACGTCGAGGAACTTCTTCTGAGCATCGACGAAGGTCCCCATGGCTTCGCGCGCCAGATCCACGCTGTGAGTGCCGCCATACTTGCCCTTCCCGGCTTGCTCCAGCCAGTCCGTGGTCTGCTTGCTGGTGATCTTGAGGAACTCCCGGTGCATGTCAATGAAGGTATCGATGGTACGCCGCACGAGATCGGTCGTGGCGGTGGCGGGAACGGAAGCGGAGACGCGCTCCTTCACGCCGCCCATGACAATATCGTTCTCATGCTGCGCCAGGTTGAGCAGAATCCGTTGCGCTTCGATGAAACTGGAAGTGCCCTCGACCGCCAGTTCCGTCAGAATCGCCACCGGGGAATGTTCGGGGGCCGACACCCCCTCCCGCAGGCTCTTCATGGCATCGGAACTCTTGCGCATGGCGAGGTCAACCAGGACGCGCTCGGTAGCAAACAGGTTCTCGACCCCCTGCTGCACCCAGCCGGACAATAAGGTTAGGAATGAAGAGGGATGAGCGTGAGTGGCGGGGCCGGGCTTGGTGTTTCTTGGCATAATTGGCCTCCGTTTCTCGCTGCACTGCAGCAGCAGAAAAAATGTACAACTTTGCGGTGATTATGTCAATATGTAGGCACTTTTTATTGCGCCGCGTCATGGAGGGCGGGCCGGGTGAAAACCGACGTCATCGTCATCAAGAAGTACGGAAATCGCCGGCTCTACGATACTTCCACCAGCCAGTACATCAACCTCGACCAAATCGCAACCCTGATCCGAAATGGGAAGGAGGTTCAGGTGGTGGATGCCAGGACCGGCCAGGATCTCACGCGGGTGACGCTCACCCAGATCATCGTGGAAGATGCCAAGGGCGGGCCTACCGGCCTGCCGCTCGCATTGCTCCGCCAGCTCATCGTCGCCTCCGACCGCGTCGGGCGGGAGTTCGTGATGTGGTACCTCAATTCCGCCTTCAACGCCTACCAGAAAGTGCAGGAGTCGCTGCAGAGCGGATTGAGTGAAGTCCGTTCCGCTGCCCTGTCCCCGCTGCAAGTAATGAAGGGGTCCATCCAGGGCGAGAGTGCGAACAACAAAGCCCTGCGCAGGCGGATCGCGGAATTGCAAGCCAGCCTGAAGAAGCCCGTACGCCGCCGGAAGGGCCGCAAAGCATCGCGTTGAAGCCGCGCCGATCACACCGAGCCTTACCCTCACGAACTCGTGGTTGCGGCGGGGCGCAACGATCGTTCCCTGCAGTCCTCCGCCACGACATTCCATGCCATCGACGTGACGGGAGGAATGAAACTCATGGCCCGCTCGGCCAGGGCGGTAATCGTCAGGCTTGGATTGACGCCGAGATTGGCGGCCACCACGGACCCGTCACACACGTACATATTTCTGTACCCGAACACGCGGTTGCGATAATCCACCACACCGCGAGCGCGCGAATCGGCCATGATGCAACCGCCGACGCAGTGGGCGGTGCCGGGCACGTTGAACAGGATCTCCGGCAGCATGCTCATCGCGGTTCCGCCGGCAAGCTGCGCGAACTTTTCGGCAAAACGGTTTGCCTGCGGGATGAATGTCGGGATCCTGTCACCACGGCTGACCAGGCACTTCCGCAGGGGCCAGAACCAGGGACGCTCCCAGCGCATTTCAATGTGGCCTTCCAGGGCCTGCATGCACAGCAGGATGATGCTTTCCCGCGCCCAGCCACAGGGCAGGAACAACCGCAGCGTCTTGAACGGGTGCCGCAGCAGGGAGACAACCACATTCTTCACCCAAAGGAAAATGCGCATCGGGCCGGGGCGCCCCCCGGTCAGCAGCGTGGTGAGAAACATCATGGTGTCCGAGCCCCCCGGGTAACGAACCGGTTCCACGTGCGTATGCTCGTCGATGTAGATGCCGCACCCGATGGCGATACCTTTCGACAGGTCCTCGCTGCAGCCGGGAATCCGCAGTCCTACAATCGATTCGGAGTTGGTGCGGACGTGCTTGCCGAGCTGATCGCTGATGGCCGGCAACGAGCCGTCTTGCTTCAGCTTGAATAACAGTTCCATGCTCCCGAGCGACGAGGCGGCAAAGACGACGGCGCGGCAGGTGAACCGCCGGCTGTTGCGGCGTATCCAGGCCGTCGAACACACGGTGCGCACCTCGTAGCCGGCACTCCCATCAGCGGCACCCTGGAGCGGCCGGACGCCCACAACCTTGGTTTCCGGGAATACCCGGGCGCCGTGTTTTTCGGCCAAGTAGAGGTAGTTCTGGTCGAGGCTGTTCTTGGCCCCATAGCGGCAGCCCATCATGCAGCCGCCGCAGGCGACGCAGGTGCTGCGCCGCGGACCCTTTCCCCCGAAGTAGGGGTCTGGGAAGGTCTGGCCGCCCTCCTCCCCCTCAGCCGGCTGGAAGACAGCGACCTTGGTGGGATAGAAAGTATGGCCGATGCCGAGCGATTCAGCCGCGCGCTTCAGCAGATGATCGGCAGGGCCCATGATGCGGTTCTCCACCACGCCCAGCATGCGAGAGGCGGTCTCGTAATGTTGCGGCATTTCCGATTTCCAGTCGGCCAGCCTCGCCCACGGCCCCATGTCCCAGACTTTGTCCGGGGGCCGCAACAGAGTGTTGGCATAGGTGATCGAGCCGCCGCCCACCGCGCAGCCGTGAAAGATGGTGGCGCGGCGAAAGAAGCGCATGTTGAAAAAACCGCGCAGCCCGAGTTTCGGACGCCAGAACCAGCGATGGATTGACCAGCTCGTGCGCGGGAAATCCTCCGGTCGCCAGCGGCGGCCCATTTCCATCACGGCGACACGGTAGCCCCTCTCCACCAGTCGATGCGCGGCCACACTGCCTCCGAAGCCGGAGCCAATTACGATGAAGTCGTAATCGAATCCATCTTTCTGTTGGCCGATGCCGGCAGCGCCGGTGGCGTTGGCTTCACCCGCTCCATCCCGTAGACTTGCCGCCGACAGCCGGTTATCGTTGCTCCCCTGGAGGGAACGTGCAGCATGCGGAAGCTCACCGAGGTCGAGGAAGCAAAGGCATTGATGACCGAAGCCCTGGAATGGTCGGTCATGAAGTGGCTGAAGGAGAAGAAACGGGTGCGCAAGACCGCGGACCGCGCCAACGACGCTCTGGATCAATTTTCGAAGGAGACGAAATTTCTGTGGCCGAACGAGCTGAGGTCCGCCTACGCTGACCTGGTGCAGAATACCAGCCGGGGGAATACGCCGGACGGCGCAATCCCAAATGCGGTCAAGCAAGTGAAACGCGCGGATGACGAAGCCTTCCGCGCGCGGATGGATGCGGAAAGCACGTTCGACGAAGCCGAGAGGCAGTTGAGCACCAGCATGGCTCGGGAGGGGTGCCGGAAAGCCATCTACTCGTGGGAACTGCATGAGAGAGCCATCCGCATGGCAGAGCGACTCATCCCCTCACAGCAGGGATAGATCGACAACATCTGCCTGATTATCGCGTTGCGCTCAGGCCGCAACCGGCCTGCCAGCTTTGGCACGTACGCGGGCAACCTTGGCCACTGGTGTATGCAACGCTGCGGGCACCGGCCCTGCCGGAATCTCAGGCATCAAAGCTTCAACCGGCTTCGACGCGACGGCCTGCTTCGAAGCTGCTCGTTCCTCAAACAACAGCCGGCGCAGCGAACGAAGATCATTGAGGATGCGGCGGCTGCAGTGGATATGGAACTCCAGCTTCGCAACGCTGTAGAACACGACTCGCAGTGCATCCAGGCGGCGCGAAGATTGTGAGCCCGATTCTCTCTGGACCTGTCCTTGGATCTGTTCCTCAATGTCTTGCTTGGCCTCAGCAACAGCTTCGGACAAGATTCGAAAAAAATCATAGGCGCTTTCGATGCTGTCAAAAGGTTGTTCGGATTGCCGCATATCGGTTCTCCGATTGTTCTCCCATTGGGGGTTGGAAAGACAAGGGGCCGACGAAAGACGGCGAAACAAAAGTACCAACCGCTAATTTCCCTGATGCGCCGAAGTGCGTCTGTGACGTGGCGCACGAGAAGCCGTGACGTTCACGACCAGCTCAGCAATGTGAGCCTACATTTGCCACATGATCCTGTGATACGGCTCACAGACCCTGTCCCACTCGCACAACATAATGCTTTGCGGGAAGCACATTACAGTGCCGCTCAGCTTCCCTCGCTAATGTCACCCTGAGGCTCGTCACTCACAAGCAGGGGATGTCGAGCATTATGTTGGAAGGCAGTCAGTCCGGTGCGCAACCGACATCCTGGTTGGCCCAGGGACGAGTGCTCTTCCTGTTCCTGCATGTTCTGGGTATCGCATGCTTCGCCTACATTGTGGCCAGGCGCCTGGTGCCGCTGATTCGGGCGGAACGCGATCCGCGCCTCGACCGGCCTTGGGCGCGGCTGGGCAAGGTCCTGAAATTCTGGCTGGGACAGTGGAAGCATCCGCGCTACAGGACCGCCGGCACCCTTCACATCCTTATATTTGCGGGATTCATTTTGCTGGCGATGCGCGCCTTCACCGTGCTGATCGTCGGCGTCTCACCGAATTTCGTGATGCCCGGCCTGGCGGGAGAAGCCGGACACCTGTATGAAGTTGCCACCGACTATGCCGCCACGGTGGTTTTCCTCTGCATGGTCTTCGCCATCGTGCGCCGCGCGATGTTCAAGCCCGCGCGCTATGAAGTGCCGGCAAAGTTTGGCAAGGCCCACAAGGCTGACGCCATCTTTCTGTTGTCGCTGATCGCAATTCTGATGGCGGCCGACAGCCTGTTCGAGGCCGCCAAGGCGGCGGCTCAGGCGCAGCCAGGGCATGGTGAATTTGCGGCTGCGCTTTCGCTCCCGTGGCTGTTGAAGGTCTCTTTGCTTTCTCTTTCGTTGCCTACGCTCGGGGGGCTGTGTTTCACCGGCTATCTACTTCACGAACTGACTTTTTACTTCCTGCTCTGCTACCGGCCGTTCGGGATTCAGTTTCACGTCGAAACGTCCTTATTCAATGTCTATTTTTCAAAGCTGGATCGAGGAAAGCTCAAGCCGGTGAAGTGGGGCGTGGGCGATGAACACTTGGATCAGGTGAGATCCTTCGGAGTCAAGACCTTTGAGAATTTCACTTGGAAGCACATGCTCGATTTCTACTCCTGCGCCGATTGCGGCCGCTGCTCGGACAACTGTCCGGCCAATGCGGTGGGCCGGCCGCTGTCGCCGCGGTTCATCTCCATCAAGGCACGGGACTACGCTTTCCAGCACTATCCCATGTTCGGCCGCCCGGCCAATGGCTCGCCGCTCGTGGGCAGCATTTACTCCGACGACGAAATCTGGTCCTGCACCACCTGCGGAGCTTGCGAGGAAGAATGCCCGCTGCTGGTCGAGTACATCGACAAGATCGTTGATCTGCGGCGCGGCATGGTGGACGACGGCGCTGTGCCGCAGTCCCTGCAAAAACCGCTGAAGGCGCTGAGCAGCCGTGGCAATCCTTACGGCAAGATGGAGAAGAAGCGCGCCGAGTGGGCTGCCACCAAAGACTTCCAGCAGATCTGCGCGGTCAAGACGCTCGACAAGAAAAATGGCGCCGACACT